>Ga0307477_10000773_pt1 | contig 31538 bp, 25 predicted proteins | sample atmos_gasesECM2C_FD_203316 | JGI IMG/M metagenome (GOLD analysis project Ga0307477, IMG submission 203316) | Hardwood forest soil microbial communities from Morgan-Monroe State Forest, Indiana, United States - atmos_gasesECM2C_515 | ecosystem: Environmental > Terrestrial > Soil > Temperate...
CCACAGCGTTGTGCACCTTATAAAAACGGTGCAAAAGTGACTCGTATCGAACTTGTCCGATTTGTGCGTTTACCAGGACCTAGCCCGCTTTTCGACAGCGGTCCAATCGCCAACTCGTCAATAAATCTCTGTTCTAATTTGGGTTCGTCGGTGAGTTGCGAGTGACGCGCTTAAGCGCATTAGTCAAAGTTGGGGAAAGCGCTGGTCAGTCTCCCGCACGCGTGGCTAGAACGGCCCGCTGCCGAGCAAATCATATGACATGCAATTGGGCCAATTCTGAAGAGTGTCCCGAACAGCACAGACAGCGACGGTAACGTTGACTAGGATGACGGCGGAAACGTTTCATGGAGGGTAATGTATGTTTCACTTAATCTGGTATGTTCTTATTGGGCTAATCTCGGGGATTATCGCGAAATCGGTGATGCATGTGCACATAACGATCTTCTGGACGATCGTGCTCGGCATCCTCGGATCGATCATTGGTGGCGGCGTTACTCACATGTTTTCGCGCCCGACGAACGAACGATATCATCCCGCGGGCCTCGTTTTTTCCACACTGGGCGCGATCCTGGTTCTCTACATCTGTTATAAGCTGAACATTCATTTTCCCCAGGTCAACCCGTTCTAGCCTGAGATCCTAGAGAACGCTCGGAAGCACCGCGAAGACATTCACGCGTTCGTACGTTCTGCAACTGGCGGCAACGTCGTTGCCGATTCAATGGGGTCGGGGCTATGCGCCGAAAACGACGCGCGTGCCGGTGGAAGGCATGATTAGCTTCTCGGGCATCTCGCGCTGGATTGCCATTATGGTGCGGAAGCCTGTGCAGTGCATGGGAATCAAGTAGTCCGGGTTGATCTCCTTCATGGCTTCTACGGTCTTGGCGATGAGTTCATCAGGATAGGGAGCCAAGTGCCACCCGCCAACCACGGCGTGCAGCTTCTCGATCCCGGTGGACTTCTGGATCTGGCGGACCGAGTTGATGATGCCGGCGTGGCCGCAGGATGAGATCACGACGAGTCCCCGGCCCTTCACGTTGTAAGCGGTGGCATGCTCTCCCCAGAAGATGTCTTTCACCAGCTCGCCCGGCTTGGCTTCCATCTTGACTGTGCCGGGAGGGAAGTGGAAGGTGGCGTCGCAGGCGGAGCCGGGCGCTCCGGCCTCGAGGCGAGCTGCCGGAGGAGACATCTCGAAATCGGTGACTCGCGCGATGTGACCTGAGGTGAAGGCGTGGCCCGCCACTACTGTGGGCTCCTCCGCGATCACAACCTTCAACCCTCGCGCTTCGAGCTCGTCCCGCTTGAGTTCACCGTAGTCAAGTTTGTTGCCGTCGGGTTGCACCACCCAGCGATGGCAGAACGTATCGCGCCCTCCGGCATAAAGAGTGAGCCCTGGTTTGGCTTGTCCCTGGAGGGCCTGCGCCAAGTCGGGCAGGCCACCGTAATGGTCCTCGTGCCCGTGGCTGATGATGAGGGCGTCGGCCGTGGGGGGATCTACTTTCAGCCCTTTGAAGTTGTTTTCGAGGGCGCGGGGCGTGAGCGCGAAGTCCAGCAGGATTTGTTTTTCCTCTGCTCCTCGGAAGGACTCCAAGTGAAAGGCCAGCCCATGTTCCGACAACAACGAGACCTCTGAGCCGTAGGGATGGGGCAAAGTATTCCGAGTGATCGTGAGGTTGCCGATTTTCCCGCCCTTAGCGAAGACGTCGTAGATGTTGTCCACCAGGTTGGTGAGAACGAGGCGGTCAGTGGTGGGGATTTCCTTGGGAGCATCAAGGAAACTTCCGAAGCGGCCCGCGCCCCCGAGCAAAAACGTTCCGCCAGCTACGGCTCCCAGCTTCAGGAATTCGCGTCGGTGCATACTTGACCCCCTTCATCTGACCCGAGATCTTTCTTGGCTTCGAAAACGCAAACATTGTAACCCCTACTAGTGCCCGATTAGCGTCCGTTTCCCGAAGATCTCCCTGCGAAGTGATGTTGTATCGTTCGAATACAGATTCTGTCTAGTGTCCAGTAATTTTCATCGCCAGTCCAACGTACTTCGCAACCTTTCCGGAGCACTGCGTGCAGGCGTCGGACTTGTCCCTTTCACCAGAGCAAGATGCACATACCATCCGTCCTAGGCCAACCGTAGTCATGAGTAGAATTCTTGGCGTGCCAATTAGAAAATCCCAAAGAAGCACCTTTGACGCCCAAGCCTTCCTTGATACCACTGGTGTGTCCAGGAAGATTGCGGAGTTTCGCCGACGCGAAACAATTTTCAGCCAGGGCGATCCCTCTGAGCAGATCTTCTACATACAGAAAGGCGGGGTCAAACTTTCCATAATGGTCCCACCGTCGTCACGATTCGGACTGGTTCTGCTGCTCGCTCGTTTGACTTTCGGAGTTCGCTCCAGGTGTACTCACTTGCTTGGAAGAAAGCTGACCTGAGCCGCTCGCACGATGCGGAGAGGTCGGCGCCGCCATCCCCCATGCTGATTCAGGCTCAGCTCTTATTTCAGTTAAAGCTCGCCATTGTACTGCCGGATGATTCCGTAGCATTCACACGCGAATTTTTCAAGTTTAAGGCGCTCCCGAATCTTCACGGCACCACGCGTGTAGTCGATGAGGTGCAATTTTTGCAAGACACCGGCTGCCAGGGTCACGCTAGGGCGGTCGGTTCCCAGCATGGTCGCAAGGAAATCGTGCGTGATGAGCAAAGATCCCGAATCCAGTCGATCCTGAGCCATGAGCAGCCATCGTGCAAGACGCTGCTCGATGCGGTGCAGCCGATTGCATGCGGCCGTTTGTGCAACTTGCATTCCCATTACCATAATGTAGCGGCCCACAATATTTCGAAGTTGTGGAGTCGATTCCAAGGTTTTTCGCAGCTCGGCGACTCTCACTCTGAATCCGTCCCCTGCGATTTGCACTATCTCACGAAGCGGACCTCTCATCAGGCCGACCGCTGCTGCGATGCCTGAAACGCCTTCGTTCCCAACGATACCGGCTTCGACAGTTCTTCCGTCCTCCATAACGACTACCAGAGAAATCAAGCCTTGATTGAGAAAATGGACGAACCTTAATTTTTCGTGCGGCTCGTGAAGACTGCGATGACTTGGCATTCTGAGATATTCCAGGTGCGGACGGATTGAACGGTATTCGGCGTCGGGAATGGCAAGAAGTATTCGATTGCTTACTGGCTTTCCCGCGGCATTGGTCCGTTCGCCCGGCTGCACGCCTCGAAATTGTCTGATCGCCACAACACTCCTTCACTGCATGGGAATCGAGTTTGCGAGGCCTACCCGTGAAAGGTGTGTTTATACGCGGTTCGGCGTATTTACAAGGAGAATTCGCTTCTGTAGGGTATCCTACGTTAGATAATTCAGGCACTCTTCGAGCTGCTGACTCAGCCTGCGTGCTATGACAGTCCGAATCCTGTTGGCACACGACCACGCCGCAGTGCGAGAGCAGCTCACATCCTTGCTCGAATCCCATGCTGGCTGCAAGGTTTGTGGCGAAGCCGAGAATGGTCAGGAGGCCTTCCGCGACAACTCGATTGGCTAACGCGAAAAGTTCTCACGCCTGAAGCTCCTAGATTGGAGACTCTTCAATGAAAAAGAACGAACTCACACCCAAACAAATATTATCGGTACCTTGTCCCACCTGTGGGTCCGCCGCCAAGAAGCGTTGTGTGCTGCATTCGGGTGGTTTGCGTTCAGAACCGCACGTAGAGCGCAAATTTTTAGCTATTGACGCCATTGCGAAACGCTCCACCCGCAAATCCTAGAAAATCGAGGGGGGAATTCCCGTTTTCAGTGCGTAGCGTCGCGGTCCGCAACGATGAGGATTGGTTTGCAGGAGTTACCTTTTTCCGTCCGGTAGACTAGTGGGCCAGTCGAGTTTGTTCACTTGGATAGAGAGCAGAACACAGGTCCGAACAGCACGTTATAGAGAAATGGAAATGATTGGAACTTCGAAATTAGGTACAAAAATCTCCCTACTGAAGAAAGCAATGAGGCCAAGAAAACCCAGAACATGATTTTCCTGAAGTCTGAAGGCCAGTGAAATCTTGGAGGCCATTGAACAGTCAACCAGAATTCTATGAGGTGCTCGTTTCGCGGGAACACCGGATTCATGGCGAAATTCTGTCACAAAGGATGCCTTAATTGAAAGCCCGCTCGCCTTCCCGCCAGTAATCGGCTATCTGGTTCTAGTATTCATCGCGGGTCCTTCTGGTCGCCCAAAAGTTCCCAATCCATCGAAATTGTATGGACCACGGGTTTCAGCGGTCTTGTAATGTTTCTCAAAACCGCAGGCACCGACCTGCGTGGAGAGGCACTGCCGAGTTCTCTGGCACTGACTTGGGAGGCACTTGGAGAAGGTTAGTCTTCGCAGGTATTGACTTTTGTTTTGAAGACGAAAAGATGGTCCGAATTGGTATTCCGGGCAACTAGACGTTGTCGGCTTTGCCTCTGTGCCCGATTACCGGACTTTGAATCTGCCTGCGATTCAAATGCAGTTTAATCTATACAAATATCGTCAGTCACTGTAGTAGATTCGTAGTAGTTATCGGGTCATGACGGTGCAAATCGGGGACGAACAGGTCAATCGTAATCCTTGGAACATGTTGACAAATATAGTAGAGTCCAAAATTTTCAGAATGCGTCAACATGGCTCCCTGTTCTCATAATCCCTAGGTCGTAGGTTCGAGTCCCACATCCATCCCGAACTTCAAGGAGGTATTTCATGTTGCGTTCCCTGCATCTGCTTCTTATCGGGCTTTTTGCGATGACCATCACGGTCGCCTGCGCCGAGCAAACCGCGCAAAAACCCGTTCCGCCGCCAGACACGCGTAAAGCCGACGAAGCCGCGATACGCGCCGCTTCCTCCGATTGGAGCAAAGCCTTTCAGGCAAAAGATCTCGACAAAGTTGCATCGTATTATGCCGATGACGCAGCGCTCTTCGTCAACAACGGTGCGCTGGTGAAGACCAAGGACGCGATCAAGATGGCCTGGAAGCCCATGCTCGCAGCTCCTGGCCCGGGCCTCTCATTCACCACCCGCTACGTGGAAGTCGCGCGCTCCGGCGATCTCGCCTACGAATACGGCACCTACAACCTTCAGACAGAAGTGAAGAAGGGCAAGACTACAGACGAAAAAGGGAAGTACGTAGTCGTTTGGAAGAAACAAACCGACGGCTCATGGAAAGCCGCAGCCGACATCAGCAACATCGGCGAGTAGCGACAACTAGATCACCGACATCTTAAAAATCTTGCTGGATAAACACCACTGGCCTGGGCCGCGCCGTTTGGAAAGGTGTTGAGAAATCCCCCCATCACCAGCTAGCCGCCTTGCTCAGGTTGTTACTGGGCTTTCAAACCATTGGCAAAAAGCCTTTAAACACTGAACAGAATACCGACAGCAGTAATATTCAAATGGCAGTCTAAAATGTAAGGTAGAACTGTGCGGCCGTGGGGAGCTTGAACTTTGGTGTTGTTGGAAAATCAGGGAGTTTATTCTTGCAGAGGCCGATAAGCGTGAAGAAGTGGTTAGCGCTTTTCCTTTTAATCGCTGGTTCCGCGTTAGGCCAGAGCACGAGCGGCGAATTGCGCCTAAAAGTGACCGATCCGTCCGGCCTGGGCGTGAAAACAACCGTTCAAATTATCAGCGCTGCCAATCAGTATCGAAATATCCTGGCAACCAACGATCAGGGAAGCCTGGACGTGCAGCGCCTGCCTTACGGCATCTATCGCCTCGAAATCAGCCAACCCGGCTTCGCAACGGTGTCCGTATCTTTGGATATTCGTTCCTCTCTTGCCACCGAATACGCAATACAACTCAAGTTGCCCACCGTGAGCCAATCTGTAACCGTTACCGCGGCCAATACTTTGGTCGATCCTGATCAAGCCGGTGCGGTCAACCAGATTGGTTCAGAAATTATTCAAAACCGGCTCAGCTCCCTTCCCGGCCGCTCTCTTCAGGATTTAGTGAACTCGCAACCCGGCTGGATATATGAGGGTAATGCCGTTCTGCACCCGCGCGGCGCCGAGTATCAGACTCAGTTCGTAGTTGATGGAATCCCGTTAACCGACAACCGGTCTCCGAGCTTTGGGCCTGAGATCGAAGCAGACGACGTGCAATCGATGAGCATCTACACTGCGGGCTTCCCCGCGGAGTATGGGCGCAAAATGGGGGGCGTCGTCGAGGTCAGTACGCTCGAAGATTCAAAGGCGGGTTTCCACGGCCAAGTTGTGCTTTCGGGCGGCAGCTTTGATTCCGCCGGTGCTTTTGCGCAGGGCCAATATGTCTGGGGTAAAAATACCCTGGGATTCAGCGTCAGCGGAAGCATGACGGATCATTACCTGAACCCGGTCGTTCCCGAGAACTTCTCAAACGCAGGAACCCTGAGCGATTTTTCTGTTCATTATCAGCGCAATCTCACACCAAACGATCGCCTGAGTTTCATCGTTCGCCACGAGACCTCGCGCTACGACATCCCCAATGAACTAGTCCAGCAAGCTGCGGGACAGCGCATAACGGCCGATAACCTCGAGACCATGGGAATCGCATCCTACCAGCACACCTTTTCAACCCACGTGGTGGCCGATTTTCACGCAATGGTTCGCGATAATGCGATCGACTTCAATTCCAATACGAATTCCACTCCCATACAAGTTTTTCAGCATAATTGGTTTCGCGAAGGATATTTCAAAGGCACCGTCACCGCCGTTCGCGGCCGCCAGGAATGGAAATTCGGAGTGGAGTCCGACAATATCTTTCTAAATGAGAATTTTAGATACAACATTACCGATCCAACCCAATTTGATCCTGGCACGCCAATTACGTTCAGCTTTTTGGCCAATCGCCCGGATCTCGAACAATCCGCTTTTGTGCAAGACCGGATCCACTTGGGGAACTGGACAATTAGCGCCGGCCTTCGTTGGGACCATTATCAGCTCATATTGAACCGGCAAGCAGTGGACCCGCGTTTTTCAATTTCGCGCTATTTTCCCAGCGCCGATCTTGTGCTGCATTTTTCTTACGATCGCGTCTTCCAGACGCCCTCTCTTGAAAATATTCTGCTTTCGAGCTCAGCGGCTGCAACGGGTCTTAACCCCGTCTCCCTTCAATTACCTGTCGAACCTTCAGAAGGAAATTTTTATGAGCTGGGACTGGCCAAAGCTTTTCTCGGGAAACTTAAGTTGGATGCCAGTTATTTTCGCCGGTTGGTGAACAATTATGCTGACGACGATCAGATCTCCAATACCACCATCAGCTTCCCGATTGCTTTCCGGAAATCCATTATCTACGGGGCCGAAACAAAGCTCGAAATTCCGGATTGGCGCGGGTTTTCGGGCTTCTTAAGTTATTCCTGGATCGTTGGCAACGCGTGGTTTCCTGTGACCGGCGGCCTATTTCTTGGCGCCCATACGGTGATACCCACCACCGGACATTTCCCCGACTCGCAGGATCAGCGCAATAGCGTTCGCGGACGTGTGCGTTATCAGGTCACTCCGCGCTTTTGGATTGCCGCCGGGATTCGATACGATTCAGGCCTGCCATTCCAGTTTCAGTGCCCTGACGGCGAAACCCTTCCTCAGTGCATTGCCGGGGTGGCTCAAGTGTATGGCCAGCAGGTAGTGGAGCGCATCAACTTCCCGCGTGGACGCATTCTTCCTGCCTTTCAGGCGAACGCCTCGGCGGGTGCGGATATTTACAAATCGGAACGTTTGAATCTGCGAATTCAGGCTGATGGACAGAACCTGAACGATGTGCTGAACGTAATCGACTTCGGTGGACTGTTTTCGGGTAACGCGATTGGACCCTCGCGCAGTTATGCCCTGCGATTGACTGCGCAATTCTGATTGGCGGCTGCTCTAGGTTAGTTCTGAAAGGATCCTACTCTCGAAGAATATGCGCTTCGTGAGCGCAGCCACAGGGGAAGGTAATGGCTACGCCCACGCAGCACAGGAGGGTAGGTTTCCTGCTTAGCTCTTCGCAACACGCAGGTTGTTTGTTACCGAGAACACATTCGCAACGCCATTGGCCCGAATGCCTGCCACATTCTTATCGCCCTGGTCGGAAACTGCGCCCTCGAGCGTTACATGGCCATTCTTCACAATGATGCGAATGCCCGGCAGCGTGCCCAATCCATAGCGTTGCAGCGACGGGAAGCCATAGATGGCCCGAAGTTCTTGCCGGCGTATTTGATCGTCGAAGTTCGAAACCGGAAGGATTTCGATGTTGTTCTCCACAGCTTCCACACCTTCGATGTGCTTTACCGCATTCGCCGCGTCGTCCTTCAGAACCGGCCGAACTACTTCACCGGACAGCACCACCTTGTTGCCTTCCACCTTGTATTCCAGGTTGTCGAAAACCGAAAGCCAAGGCAGCATGACCAGCTGATGCCGCACTTGGTTGGTGAGCCAAGCCTCGTGCCGAGCCGAACCGTCGGGCGCCGGCTTCCTCGTATTGGAGGCCGCAAACGCGCTCGTTCCTGCCATTGCTAAAAGTAATGCGAACATCGCGAATTTTCGAATTATCTCTCTCATCATATTCACCGGAGCCTTTTTCGGTCCTACCCTTTGTTTAGATGCTACGTTGCTCACGCAGGATATCTGCGTCGAATGCTATAAGTACTTTATTTATAATTAGATGGCAGAGAGCGCCCTTTTGAGCTGCGAAGCTGCGATCGAGAATAGGTGCCCAGGTATCTGCTGTTTGAGCCAAATCGGAGGGTTACTTTACGGGGGCATTGAGTGCTGCAACGAGCTCAAGGAAACTGGCAGCGTTGAGGACCTGATCGATGGCTTCTTTGCGGCTGAACATTTCTCCGGCGTCGCCTAGCAGATCGTGCTGCGACTGGTTATCGCCTGTAAGAATTAAGATAATCAGTCGCGAGGGCTTACCGTCTCTTGCGTCAAAGTCGATTCCGGCCTCGGATTTGCCAATTACCACAATGGGATGAGGAAGACCCTCCACGCGCGCATGCGGCACCGCCAGGCCGTTTTCCCAGCCGCTCGGAACTATCCTTTCACGTTCCATTACCAATCTCAGAAACCTTTCTGGCGCGTTGTTCACACTGTCCGCGGCAACCTCGCACATATGCTTTAGGACTTCCTGCTTGGTCCGGGCCGTCATCGTAGGAAGAAAGAGTTTGCTCTCGGCAATATCTTTCAGGGTTAACGTCTGGCGCCTCCGCAGAAGAAAATGTATAGCCGGAGCTGATACCATGGAGGTGAATAGAGCCATTACCACAAGCGCTACGAACATAGTCTCGCGAATCAACCCAGCCTGCAGGGCCAGAAGCCCGAGAATCATTTCCATCGCCCCGCGCGCGTTCATGGCCAACCCCACTCCCCAGGATGTGCGGCGGTCCATCCCGCCGAGACTCGCGCCCCAGCCGGCCCCCAACAGCTTTCCCAGGCATGCCACGCCAATCAGCGTTAGCGTCAGCTTCCAATCGAATTTAGCGATGAAATTGGTGCGTAAGCCGATGCTTGCGAAGAAGAAAGGCGCGAACACATTGGTAACGATCGAATGAATATGCTCGGACGTTCGCTTTCTTAAGTGTGTTGATTCGCCAACCGCTATGCCGACGATGAAAGCGCCAAATACCGCATGAATGCCCGCGAATTCAGCGAACGCAGCGCCGGCAAGCGTCAGCGTAAAGATAAAGCCCAATACTCCGCCGGGCCAACTCGTGTGCGCCTGAATCACCGGAAGTATTTTGTCGATCAGCCATCGCACCGCGGTCAGCGCGAGGCCCGCGAAAACGAACACCAGCAAGATCGTTCGTTTGACGCCATCGATGGAATGTTCCGGTCCGGCATTCATCATCCCTAGGACCATGGAAAACAAGATCCATCCCACCAGGTCGTCGAACATGGCCGAAGACATCACCACCGTGCCCATCTCCGTTGTAAGAAGATTCAGGTCCATCAGAATTTTGGCGATCACCGGCAGCGCTGAAATTGAAAGAGCCGTACCCACAAAGAGGGAAAAAATCAGCCTGCTTGCGTCCGGTCCAGCTCCCAGAAAGCGTGGGAATGCGAACGCGGTTGCAAACCCCAATCCAAAGGGAACAACCACGCCGAAGAAACTCACTAGCAGCGCGCTCTTGCCTTGGCGGAAAATGCTTCGCAGATCGATTTCGAGTCCTGCAGTGAGCAGAAAAAACACCACTCCGATCGTCGTTACAGTTTCCAGCACAATGGGCATCGATCCCGTGGTCGGAAACAATGCCGCGTAAATCTGAGGCTTGAAATGCCCCAGCAGCGTAGGACCGAGCAGGATTCCGGCAAAAATCTCGCCCAAGACCGACGGCTGGCCCAGCTTATGCATCAACTCGCCGGCGAGTTTAGCCGTTCCCAGCAGAACGGCGAGCGCCAGGAACATCGTCATCACATCGTGTTGTGTAAGGTGTGGCATGCAGGCCCAAAAGATCTTGATGAAATAGGTTACCGGTTCGGGTCCGTGTGTAACACGACCGATAGCCTATCGCAAACTAGCTCTCGCTTCTTGAATTATCAGGCGTCCGATTCCGCGACGCTACATCTCGGAATCGCTCAGCAAGCAATTCGAGTCCGCAAGCTTAATGCGATAACGTTAGCCTCAACATATACATGGCAAAGCTCGACGACGGGTAAAGACGTGCTATTACGTAGTCTAGTTATGGAGGGAATCTTCATGGCAACCTGCTCTTTTTCTCGGCCGCTGAATCGCGTCCGCGGAGAAAGGGCACCGTGGACAACTGTTTGCTCGCCGTTTCCGGCCAGAACTGGATTTCGCCTACTTGCTGCTATCTGATTGAGCGCACCATGTTTAGGTATACTGGAATTCTCTCCGCGGAAAATGCTACAAACCAGAAAGCGTCCCACAGGTGTGTTTTCGTGAGCGAGATTTGCAGCGCAAAGGGTTGCAAGATAGGCGTGCCATCCGGGCTAGCCGGAGAGCATTTCTGCGTTCTTCATTTCACTCTCTTTATCGAAAATGAATGCGCCGAAATGCGCCGCGAAACCGCCTTGGGAAATACCAAGCACGAACGCCAAGTGGAATTTATGCAAAAGATCTCGGCTCGCGGCGAAATTCTCGTCCATACCGCCACCAGCGGATTCCCCATGTCCGATGAGCTGAAAGCCCGCGTCTTAAGCACGCTGCTAACGCTGATGAACACCCGCGAAAATATGGATCGTGCAGCCATGCGGCAATCGGCCGTCCGCCGCTTTTCAGGCTAAAGCTTCCGATCGACAGGCTCCAATTTCAGGTGTGACCCCACCGATGCTGGAGAGCACTTGGTCCTCTGCGAGGTCCGGCCTCTCGATAATTTTGCACACCGCTCCGCCGCCTCGGCTCGAAGGGGTTGACACGGCGCGAAATCGGCCTACGATAAGTAAATCCATGGCTACTCCTGCTCAAGCTTTTTCTAATTCACCTATTCCGGACAAAAGTCTCTTCCGCATCGGCGAAGTGAGCCGTCTGACCGCGACAAAAACTTTCGTGCTGCGCTACTGGGAAACCGAATTCCCCACGCTTCAGCCGGTGAAGAGTCCCAGCGGTCACCGCCTTTATCGCCGCGAGGACATCGAAACCGTTTTCGAGATCAAGCGGCTTCTCTATGACGAGGGTTTCACGATCGTCGGCGCCCGCAAACATCTCGCCGATCAGGCTGCCGCAAACGGCGGAAGCTCCGCTATGTCTGCTGAAACAGGCGCGGATCATACGAGCGTGCCGGCACGAAGCGCTCATCGCGAGCCGCCGTCGCGCGCGCAACGCAAGTTCCTCCTCGATTTGCACGAAGAACTTCTCGCTGTCTTGACCCTTCTCGAACGCGGGTGATACGCTGATTGCTGGTCGAAAGCGGTCGGGACGTAGCGCAGTCTGGTAGCGCGCACGCTTGGGGTGCGTGAGGTCGCTGGTTCGAATCCAGTCGTCCCGACCATCTTCCTCGCACGGTAATTTTTGAAGAACTTCGAAAGGCGCTTCGCCCGCGCTGATATTTCCATGCCGGACAATTCAAATAAGCCGCGAATTCTCGTCACCAATGACGACGGCATCCATGCCGCCGGCCTCCGCGCGCTCGTCGAAGCCATGAAGCCCATAGCCGAAGTCACCGTCATCGCCCCTTCGCATGAACGCAGCGCTTCCGCACAATCTCTCACGCTACGCCAGCCCATTTACTGCGATCAGATTGCGGAGAATGAATACTCCATCGAGGGGACGCCCGCCGACGCCGTGATACTCGCCTTTCACACGCTGCTCAAACAGAAACCCGACCTGGTCATTTCCGGCATCAATCGCGGCGGCAACATGGGCGAAAACGTGTATTACTCCGGGACGGTGGGCGCCGCCATGGAAGGTGCGATAAATCATGTGCCGGCAATTGCTGTTTCCGTCTCCTACCGCAGCAAGGATTTCGAATACACGCAGGCCGCGAATTTTATGCGCACGCTCGCGCCTCTGATCATCAAAGAAGGTCTTCCGCCCGGCATCTTGCTGAACGTTAATGTGCCGGTTCCGTGGACCGGCGAGGTGCGCTTCACCAAGCAGTCGTCCAAAATCACGCGCAACGTCCTACAACCAGGCTCGGACCCTCGCGGCCGCCGCTATTTCTGGCTTCACGAGCAGAAACTTGTGGAGGGCATCGAGCCCGACACCGATATGGCCGCCATCCGCGATGGCGCCATCTCCATCACTCCGCTCCTGCTCGACCACACGCACGCGCCTTCGCTCAATCATCTTTCGCATTGGAAGAAACTGCTCGAATCTTCCTCGAAGCCCTAATCCAGCAGAAATCAAAAGGAAAGCTCATGGACCTACAACTCAAAGGCAAGAGAGCGTTGATAACCGGCTCCACTGCCGGAATCGGCTTTGCCGCAGCGCGAACGCTGGCGCTGGAAGGCGCCTCGGTAGCGGTTAATGGAAGAACGCAGAAACGCGTGGAATCGGCCATCGCCGAAATCCGAAAAGTTTGTCCGGGCGCCGATGTCTCGGGTGTGGCTGCAGACGTTTCCAATCGAGAGGGTTGCGCGAAATTGATCCAAGCAGTTCCTGCCGTGGACGTCCTGATCAACAACATGGGCATTTTCGAGCCAAAACCTTTCGAGAAAATTCCCGATGAAGATTGGATGCGCTTCTTCGAGGCCAACGTGATGAGCGGCGTGCGCCTCTCGCGCCATTATCTGGCTGGCATGCGCGAAAAAAATTGGGGCCGTATTATTTTCATTTCCAGCGAGTCCGGTGTACAAATTCCCGCCGAAATGATTCACTACGGCGTCACCAAAACGGCGCAAATTGCTGTCGCTCGCGGTATTTCCGAAACAGTTGCCGGCACAGGCATCACAGTGAACAGCGTGCTGGCAGGGCCCACGAGATCGGAAGGCGTCGAGACCTTCATTTCACAAATGGGCGCTCAAAAAGGTTCAGACTCCGCTACTTTCGAAAAGGAATTCTTCAAAAACATTCGTCCGTCCTCTCTCCTGCAGCGTTTCGCCAGCACGGATGAAATCGCGAACATGATCGTCTATCTCTCCAGTCCTCTTGCTTCCGCCACAAACGGCTCCGCCGTCCGAGCGGATGGCGGCGTCGTGCGCGCCATCCTTTAACAGGCGGGGGCCGACCGCGAGTCATTCTCTTTCGGCGCTGCTGGTCGATCGGGAGGCTGACTAGACTCCGGCGTGTGGTAGCCTTGCACGCCAAGAGGTGCTGAAAGTTTGAACCGGTCCAGTAGACTCACGGACGTCGCGGCAATGCTGATTGCGACGATCTGTCTTCCGCTGTATTGGGGGACGCATCGTTCGCTATCGAACCCCGCGCAAGAACAATCCCGCCCAGCGACTGTCCACGGAGTCGTTACCGATCCGACCGACGCAAGAATCTCCGGAGCATCTGTAGAATTCCTGTGGGACAAGAAATACATAGTCCAAACCAATGCCGACGGCATGTACGCAATTCAGCTGGAACCCGGGACCTACGACGTCCAGGTGCAGGAATTTGGATTCTCGATTGCGCGCAGGGAACGCTTGTTGCTTTCACCGGGCGCGCAAATAGAACTTAGCTTCAAATTAATGCTCCAGCCCACCGGCGGACCAACCGAAGTGACCCCATCAGAAGGATCCGCTCCGGAGCCTGCGACTTACGAAGCAGTGAAAATCGTCCCGGCTTGGATTCCGATGAAGGACGGCGTGCGTCTCGCCGTGAATCTCTACATGCCCAACGGGCCAACCACGCAGCCCGTCAAAAACGCGCATCCGAGCGAGAAATTTCCAGCCATCCTGGAATATTTGCCTTACCGCAAAGATGATTGGACCTTGGCGCGCGATTGGCGACTCCATTCGTATTTCGTAAAGCGCGGCTACGTCACCGCGCGCGTGGACATTCGCGGCACCGGCGCGAGCGAAGGGAATCCTCCCGACCGCGAATACTCCGACCAAGAGCACCAGGATGGCCTTGAGGTAATCGACTGGCTTTCCAGGCAGCCCTGGTCCAACGGCAACGTCGGCATGATGGGAATTTCCTGGGGCGGTTTCAACGCCATTCAAATCGCGCGGCTGCATCCTCCGGCGCTGAAAGCGATCATCGCGCTGTGCGCCACCGAAGATCTTTTTCACGACGATATTCATTACATTGACGGCCTGATGCACGTCGATGAATTTGAACTCGGCATGGATATGCAAGTTGGGCTCACTCCTGCGCCGCACTTTCCTACTGACGAAAAATCTCTTGCGACTCGTTTCGATGCTACGCCCTGGTTCCTTCTCTATCTGCATCAGCAGCGCGACGGGACTTTCTGGCGACGAGCTTCGATCTCCGGCGATCAGTACGCACAATATAAAGTTCCTACCTTCATGATCGGCGGTTTTCTCGACGGCTATCGCGACAGCATCGGCCGATTTCTATCGCGCGCAACAAATGCGCCGGTGAAAGCATTGCTGGGCCCTTGGAACCACGCTTTTCCAGATGACGCTCAGCCCGGCCCCACAATCGAATGGCGTGTGGAAGCTACGCGCTGGTGGGATTACTGGTTAAAAGGCAAGCAGAACGGAATTCTCGACGAGCCGCGCTTCGAAGTGTATATGCGCCATTGGTATCCGCCCGATCCAAACATCGCAGAAATCCCCGGCGACTGGCGCGCAGAAAATAGTTTTCCCCCAGCCAACGCGCACACGGAAACCTTGTACCTTTCGCCGAATCGTTCGCTGCGCGGTTCCGTCCCCGCTGCAGATGCAGAGCAGCTGAAATATGTCCCGTCCATCGGCGCCGAAGCAGGATTTTGGTGGGGCGATTTCACAACCGACCAGCGTCCGACCGACGCCTTCAGTCTGGTCTACGATTCCGAGCCGCTGGATAATGACACCGCAATCCTCGGATGGCCCAAAGCGCTCCTGCAAGTTTCCGCCAGCGCTCCGCTCGCGGATTGGTTTGCACGCCTTTCCGACGTCGCGCCCGACGGCACTGTGACCATGGTCGCCGGGGCCGGACAAAGCGGCGCACAGCGCGACTCGCGCTCGAATCCGACAGATCTCGTTTCCGGCCAAATTTATACGCTTCCAATCGAGTTGCACCTCACAAGCTGGGTTTTTCAACGCGGGCATCGAATCCGCCTCGCCATATCAAACGCTCTTTGGCCCATGATTTGGCCCACGCCGTTTCCCATGACCACGTCATTGCAACTCGGAGGCGCGGCCGCTTCGCGATTGGAGCTTCCGCTGGTTCCGCTTGACCCAGCGGCTCGACCGCATCTTTACGCGCCTGAAGGAACGCCGCCACTCGACAAGGTCACATCGGAAGGCGACACTTGGCCGCCTCAGACATGGACCAAAACACACGATTTGCTGACCGGCATCACGCGCATCTCCTGGATTGGAGATGATTCCAGCCAGTATCCCTGGGGCCGCCTGAAAGATCACGAGCAGATGACCTACGTTCTCGGCGATGCTCATCCGGAGAAAAGTTCGATCCACGCCGAAGGCTCTACAACTGTCGAACTGCCGGGCCGTACTTTGGTCTGGAGTGTAATTCTCGATGTCAGCAGCGACCTGCAGAATTTTTACTATCATTCCGCGCGTCATCTCACCGAAAATGGCAAGCTGATTCGCGAAAAAAGTTGGGACGATAAAATCCCAAGAGACCATCAATAGATCTTGCCGTAGGGGATCAAATTCCGGAGTTTATTTTGAAAAATAGCGCCATCCTGCTAATTAGCTGCCCCGACCAAAAGGGCCTCAACGCTGCCGTCCACGAATTTATCTACCGCGCAAACGGCAATACTCTTCACGCCGACGAGCATCAGGATTACGAACGAAACCTCTTCTAAATGCGGGTGGAATGGGATTTGGCCGGATTCTCAATCGACATGCGGGATTTCGCAAAACAGTTCCAGCCCGTGGCAGACCGCTTCGGCATGAAATGGCGCGTCGCGCTTTCCAGTTATCGCCCTACAGTAGCGATTTTCGTTTCGCGTTACGACCATTGCCTCACCGATTTGCTCTATCGCCAGCACAGCGGGGAACTGGCCTGCGAGATTCCGCTCGTAATTAGCAATCACGAAGACGTCCGCCGCTGGACTGAATTCTACAAAATCCCGCTGCACGTGATTCCGGTCACCAAAGAAAATAAGCCTGACGCCGAACGCCGCGAACTCGATCTCCTGCGCCCTCACGGAATCGATTTAATCGTTCTCGCGCGTTACATGCAGGTTCTGTCCTGGGATTTTATCCGCCAGTATCCGCCGCACCACATCATCAATATCCATCATTCTTTCTTGCCTGCGTTTGTCGGCGGCAAACCTCATCATCAGGCTTTTGAACGCGGCGTAAAACTCGTCGGCGCAACCAGCCATTACGTCACCGAAGTTCTCGACGATGGCCCCATCATCGAGCAGGACGTCGTCCGCATTTCCCATCGCGATACCTTGGAGGATCTAATTCAGAAAGGCCGCGACCTGGAGAAAGTTGTTCTCTCCCGCGCCGTCCGCTGGCACATCGAAAACCGCATCCTTCTTTATGGAAATAAAACTGTCATTTTCGACTAGCTCGAGAGAATTCGCTCAGCCCCTCTTCCGTGTGAAATGGTAAATCATGGGAGTGTCCTTGCCGTTCTTACGCCAAGTCCACTCCTCAGTGATGTGATCGGCATCTTCAAAACGAATGACGAGCTTGTGTTCGTGACCGGTCGCTTCCGACGGCAAATTTCCCGCCCCCTGAAACGAAAAATTTAGCTCTTTGATCGCGCCTTGGCCTGGAGTTGCCCGCATTCGGGGCTGATTATTTGTGGGGCAGTAGTGAATCAGCGTTATGGAATCTGCATCGACGTTGTACAGCGTGACCATTTCCTCCATATGCATCGCCACCAGTGTTTCCATCACGGTTGTGCCGTTCACCATCACTTTAAAGCTCGTCTTCGCGTCCATTCCGTCGGCGTCCTTGCCCTCCCACTCGCCCGAAAGGGACTTCAGTTTTTCAAACCCCGCTTTTGCTTGCGTTCCGCCCCACGCTGCGTGCAGGCTGAAAATGAAAGCCAATAAAAGCACACCCATCCGCTGATTCAATCGCATCACGTATCCTTTTGGCTGGAATTTGTGTTTTGGAAGGAGAGTCTTGTTAGCCGAGGCGGTCGCGCGAAAATACCACATCGTAAATTCTCCCCGCCCCGGATCTCATATTACAAGGGGCAGGGAAGTGTCCGCAAGCGCAAGCAAATTCCGTAAAGCTGCCAACTTGGCCCACAATCCGTTTAGGTCTATCGTGCGATCGACGCGCGCGCATCCTTCAAATCCGCCGCCAGCAGCCGGTGAAACAAATGTTCTCCTGCTTCGCGCCGCACGGAAAGTCGACCTGCTTGATACGCGCGCGAGCTGAGCCCGCGCTGAACGCCCGCGCAGATAACCATGTCTTCCTGCTGCACCAGTTCACTCACTCCCATGCTCTCGCGAACGTAAGACATATTCGATTCGCTGGTGTCGCCAAAATAGAAATCAAAGATCACTTCGCAGCGCCCCACGCCCATCGGAAGCACCAAGTTGGTGTCCAGGTATCCTTCGTACCAATTCAGCATAAAGTTCGGGTATTGCCAGAAATAATATGCGCGGACGCCTTTGCGCGTGTTCGCCGCGCTTTTTTCCGAACGGCTGTCCACCGTCACCGGGCTGGACTGTACGCAGCAGCGATCCACATTTTCAATCGTGTAATTCGTGTAGTCGAGGACGCTGTTCAAACCCTTGTGCATGTGCGGCACGTGATATCCGCCATCCAGAAAATTGTCCACGTACACTTTCCAGTTGCAATCCAATATGTAGCTGCGCCGTTCCACGAATTTCAACTCCGCAAAACCAAGCGGCTGCGCCAGCTTCACCAGTGCTCCGAGAAAATCCACCAGCGATCCCGCCTGCGGATCCAGATTCACAAACACAAACTTCTCCCAAGTTTCGACGCGAATCGGAACCAATCCGTTGTGCGCGCGATCGAAATTGCAAACGCCCTCGAATTCGGTCATTCCGCGAAGTTCGCCTTCCAGATTGTAGGTCCACCCATGGTAAGGGCAACGCAGGTGCGGCGTGTGCCCGCAAGGCTCAGTCATCACCGTCATCGCGTGATGCCTGCAAACGTTGAAAAAGGCGCGTAGCTTGTTGTCGCTGCCGCGTACCACCACCACAGGTTCGCCAGCCACCGTCGCAGTCACGTACTGCCCGGGCTTTCCGACTACCTCCGTGCGCCCCACCGCCTGCCAGGTTCTCGAAAAAACATTCTGCAGCTCCAGATCGGCGATGCGCGTATCGGTGTACCACGGCGCCGGAATTGTGTGCGCTTCAGACAAGGGAGCGGAAGCATTGTAGGAAGCGAGAATCTCTTTCACCGTCTGTTCCATGCAGTTCTCCTGTCGATTTTGACGAGCGGTGGCAATCAGCGCGTGATTCTTCCTTACACGCCGATCGCGCCTTTCAACACCAGCAGGAATTGACTGATCCGCATCTGATTTTTTTCCGGGTCCGCAGGATGCGGGAAAAGTCCCGGGTCGAGTTCTTCGGTGAGCAGCGCGTCTTGAAAACGCTCCATGGTCCAGTCCAGAATCGATACGATCAGCGTCGGATCGATATCAGACCGAACTTCCCCGCGCGCAATTCCCAGACGCACAAACGCCGCGCTACCGTAGGGGTCTTCCGCCAGCAGAAACCGGTTGATCTCTCGCTTCAGGCTAAGGTCCACGCCATAATTCCCCAGCAGCGAAACGCGATAGGGAATCCAATCTTCGCGAACAAGCCGCTCGGTTCTGAGCAGCCAGTAACGCAAAATTTCAAAAAAACCTCGCTCGCGAATCTGCGACGGGGAATCCAGATAAGTAGGAAAAGAGCGCACTGCTTTCTTGTAGGCTTCCAGAAACAATCCGCCCTTGCTGCCAAAATATTGAAAGATAGAACCCTTAGCCACGCCCAGCTGTAGGGAGAGGTCCTCGATACGCGCGGCGTGATATCCGTGTTCCGCGAAATGCTGCATGGCGGCATTCACGATGCGCTCGCGTTTTGCCTCCATGCGAGGATGCCGCTGAATTTTTCCGCTGATAGATGGTTCCAGAATCCCGCGGCGCTGCGGAATGCGCGGGGGTGACCGCAGGTCACTCGTTGAAGCCGTCATTGGAATCTTCCCCTATATGTGCTATGTAAAGCGCTATTGCACGGGTGCTGACTGGCGGTCATGCTAATCTAAATGCCTCCCTTGCGCAAGTCCTACGATGCGATTGTGGTGGGTGCCGGGCACAACGGCCTCACCGCTGCCGCTTATCTCGCGCGCGCGGGCCTTTCGGCTCTCGTTGTTGAGCGCCGCGAAATTGTGGGAGGCTGCTGCGCCACCGAAGAAATCGCGCCGGGATGCCGCGCTTCCACCACTTCTTATATCGCCAGCATGCTGCGCCCCACCGTAATTCGCGATCTTGATCTCGGTGGGCGCGGCCTTCGCATGGTTCCGTGCGATCCCAGCTTGCTGGTGCCTTTTCCTGACGCGCAAGTCGTCCCATGGTGGGCCGACCGCGATCGCGCCGTCTCGGAGTTTCGCCAGCTTTCCGCGCGCGACGCAGAAACGTTTGTCCGTGTGGACGACCAGCTGAAGAAACTCGCGCGCTATCTACAGCCTTTTTTTCTCGAACCGCCTCCCGAGCCGTCGCTCCACGGCGCGGACGGATTCTGGGAACTTTTGCGCGTAGGAAAACGTTTCCGCGGTATGACCAGCGCAGGGGTCGCCCAGCTCGTTTCCTTCTTAACCGGCAGCCTCGGCGATTTTCTCGACCGCAATTACGAATCCGAGAAAATGAAGACGTTGTTCCTCGCGAATAATCTCTACGGAAAACACGGAGGTCCCTACCACCCAGGTTCAGCGCTCGGCTTGCTCTTTCACATGCTCGGAGGCGGCGACGGCGAAGTGCAGGGTTTCTACGGCCACGTGATCGGCGGAATGGGCGCGATTACCCAAGCTCTGGCTTCCGCAGCACGCAAGTTCGGAGCAGAAATTCTCACGTCCTCTTGTGTGGCAAAAATAAATGTTCGCGATGGAGTTTCGCAAGGGGTGATCCTTGAAGACGGAACGGAAATTTCCAGCGGCATGGTTCTTTCCAACGCGGATCCCAAGCGCACGTTTCTCGGTCTGGTAGAGGCAAAGCAACTCCCGGAAGATTTTCGCCACGCCGTCGCGGGCATCAAAATGGACGGCCCCTGCGCAAAAGTAAATTTTGTGCTCAGTGAAGAGCCGCGCGTCACTGGCATGGCCCCGGATTTTACAGCATCGCAGCGCTCGCTTTTCACCTTGGTGCCGTCGCTCGCATTCGCCGAACGCTGCTACGACATCGCGAAGTTCGGCGACATCCCCGAAGAGCTATGGGTCGATTGCGTAGTCGCTTCCAACGTGGACTCCACGCTCGCCCCGCGGGGCAAACACGTGATGACCACTTTCATCCAGTACGTGCCATATCGTCTGCGCCAGGGCACTTGGGACGAAAAGCGTGAACTCCTGGGTGATCGCGTGGTGAAAAAAATTGCCGAGTATGCACCCAACGTTCCAAATTCAATTATCGCGCGTCAAGTTCTAACACCGCTCGATCTCGAGCGCATCTACGGCCTAACCGAAGGAAATATTTTTCACGGCGATCTGTCGCTCGAACAACTTTTTTTCATGCGCCCGGTCCCCGGATGGTCGCAATATCGCACCCCGGTCGCCGGACTCTATCTTTGCGGCGCGGGCGCGCATCCGGGCGGAGGAGTCACCGGCGCTCCCGGTTACAACGCCGCGCACAAAGCCTTGCGCGATTGGAAAAGTGGCCGCGTAAAGAGGGCCAGCGCTTAGATTTTTCCCGGAGCGATTGTAGCGACGAAAGGAGCTCACCATGGCGAACCAGGAAAAGAAGGGAATTCTCGAAAAGTTAGCGGAAGGCCCCGTCCTCGGTGACGGTGGCTATTTGCTCGAACTAGAAAAGCGCGGCCGGGTGCGTGCAGGCCCGTTCACGCCTGAAGTTGCGATCAATAATCCCGAAGCTCTTCTAGAACTCCACCGCGAATTTCGAGACGCCGGCGCCGAAGTGTTGCAAGCCCTCACGTTCTACGCGAGCCGCGATAAGCTCGCCACCGTCGGCATGCAAGATCGCGTGGAGGAACTAAATCGCGCCGCCGTTCGCATCGCAAAAAAAGCAGCCGAAGGCCGCTGTCTGGTCGCCGGGAACCTCAGCCTCACCTGGATGTACGAGCCCAACGACCAAGCCGCAGCCGATCGCGTGCGCAAAACGTTCGACGAGCAACTCGATGTGCAACTAGCCGAAGGCGTCGATTTCATTATCGGCGAAACATTTTCGTACTTAGGCGAAGCTTTGCTGGCTGTCGAGCGCGCTAAAACTACCAAGTTGCCGGTGATGGTAACCGTCTGTTTCGAAAATGAAGACATAACGCCCGACCGCAAAAAAGCTGCCGACGTCGCGAAAGCTCTAGCAGACGCCGGCGCCGACATCGTGGGCATCAACTGCTTGCGAAGCCCCGAACACACGCTCCCGCTAATGGCCGAAATGCGCAAAGCCGTGAAAGGTTACATCGGTTGCCAGCCGGTGGCGTATCGCACCACACGCGAGCATCGCGATTTCACCAGCCTCGCCGCGTTTCCCGACCAGCTCGAACCCTACCAGCTCACCCGCCGCGAAATGGCCGACTACGCAATCGAAGCACGCGAAATGGGCGTGAACTATATCGGTGCATGTTGCGGCGCGGTCGCTACCCATATTCGCGAGATGGCCCGCGCTCTGGGAAAAATTCCCGCGGACGATCGTGTCTGGAAAAAGGGCGGCGAAAAACCAATGTCCGCCTACGAATATTACGGGCACGATGAGAAGTCCAAAGCCAGCGGAAAAGCCACCTAGCGCGACTCCGCAAACGCTCTCGCTTTCTGATTCTTCTCGGAGCATGATGTCCGCCTAAAGCCGATGGCCTCCGCGAAATTTACAACCCATGAAACCGAAAGTCCCAATCGCCCACGCCGGACGATGGGCTTTCGCGACCTGGTTCTGTTCTACATTGTCACAGGCATCAGCCTGCGTTGGATCGCGACGGCCGCGACAGTGGGCGCGAGCGCTGTTGTTATCTGGCTGATCGCCTGGAGCGCGTTTTATCTTCCTCTGGCGCTTTCGGTAATGGAGCTTTCCTCGCGCTATCCGCAGGAAGGTGGGCTGTACGTCTGGTCCAAGCGTGCTTTCGGAGAATTCCCCGGTTTCCTCACTGGTTGGACGTATTGGGCCAGCAATCTTCCTTACTTTCCCGCGATACTTTATTTCACCGCGGGTAATGCGCTCTTTATAGGTCCAGCGCGCTGGCAATCGCTTTCAGATAATAAAACTTACTTCCTGCTTTTCTCGCTTCTCGGCTTGGCGCTCGCAACTTTCCTGAATCTCATCGGCCTTTCTGTAGGCAAATGGCTGCACAATCTCGGCGCCATCGGCACTTGGCTGCCCATCGCAATTTTATTTGCGATTGCCGGTATCGCATTCCATCGTTTTGGCTCCGCTACCAACTTCACGCAGGCGTCGATGGTGCCGCACATGCATTTCCGCGACGTTCTCTTCATGGCCACAATTGTCTTCGCGCTCGGCGGCTCGGAGTCCGCCTCTTTTCTGGGAGACGAAATCCACGACGCGCGCAAGAATCTTCCACGAGGATTGCTCGCTGGCGGAGCCTTCGTTACCAGCGGATACATTCTCGGCACTGTCGCCGTGCTCATCGCGCTTCCCGCCAATCAAGTGAGCGGCCTGCAGGGGATCATGCAGGCAATTTCGAAATCGGTGGAGCGCATCGGATTTTCAGACGCCGTCGCGATCGGAATCGTTTCGTTCGCCGCGTTGCTAATCACTCTGAGCAATCTCGGAGCGATGGGCGCGTGGCTCGCCGTTTCCGCGCGTCTTCCTTTCGTTGCCGGACTCGACCGCTATCTTCCCCCAGCCTTCGCGTGCATCCATCCCAAGTGGGGAACACCGTACGTGGCCCTCCTGGTCCAAGCCGCTTGCGGAGTTGTTTTCATTTTTCTCGGTCAGGCTGGCACGAGCGTCTACGGCGCATATGAAGTGCTCGTAAGCATGGGAGTCATTTCGTACTTCATACCGTATCTTTTTGTGTTCGCTTCACTAATCCGCTTGCAGCGCGAGCCGCCTGGGCCAGACGTGATGCGAATTCCAGGCGGAAGCATGGGCGCAAAAACAGTCGGCGTGCTCGGCTTTACCGCCACGCTGATCACTATCGCCTTTTCCGCGGTGCCCGCTGAAGACGATCCGCACAAAATTCTCGCCGTCACAAAAATCATCGGCCTCACGATCTTATTGTTGTCCATCGGCGTCTTCGCCTTCATCTGGGGAAAATCGCAAGCGGCTAAACGCATCTAGGCCGTTCTGCGTGGCTCGGCCAATGGTGACGAAAGATGGGAGAGCGTAGAGAATCCGCGCCACCTTGTTTCTTCCAATCGGAAGTAACCCTTTCTACATGACTGCGCGACGGCGCCCCCACGGCAACGTTCGAGTCGAAGTAAACTTCGATGATGCCCGCGCCGCTTTGTTTTTCGTTGTCATCCCGAAACGAGTCTTTTGCGCGCGTTTGGAGGGATCTGCTGTTTGAAGCAACAGCAACCACTTCAGGCGCAGGCGCGCTCTTCGAGTTCCAGCAAGTCGCGAGGCCTCCAGCTTGAGCACTCTGCTGCAAACCGAGCCGGTTGCTTCCGATACCGCCGCTGCTGTCAACGCGGGTGCTCGGTCCTCCACGCCCAAGCAATCCGCGCCCTGGATTTACAGCCCCTGGCTCGACCTTCTGGTAGGCTGCGGCGCGTGGTCCGCACCGCTTCTGGCCGTGGCCATGTGGATGACGCCCACGCACACGCACGGCTGGGCCGTCGCTTTCTATGCTCTCGCAATAATTTTCAACTACCCGCATTTCATGGCCACCATTTATCGCGCCTATCACACACGCGAAAATTTCGAAAAGTACAAATTCTTCACCCTGCACGTCACTCTTCTGCTGGCGCTCACCGCGGTCCTGATGCACGCGTCCCCGCGCCTGTTTCCTTGGGTTTTCACGCTCTACATCTGTTGGAGCCCTTGGCATTACAGCGGACAAAACTACGGCCTGCTCATGATGTTCGCCCGCCGGAGCGGTGCGGAAGTTACACGGATGGAACGCCACTGGCTGCGCGCTGCATTCATCGCCTCTTACGTGATGCTGCTCGCGAGTTTTGAAACGGGAGGCTCAAGCGATCCGCTGATTCTTTCACTGGGAATACCAGCGAAATTTACTTTTCCCGTGCGTCTCGCACTGGGGGCAGCTTTCGCACTTTTCACTTGGCTGGGTTTTCAGCGAATGGTCCGCAAGCACGGCATTCGAGAGATGCTCGCGCCACTCACCCTCGCGATCACCCAATTTCTCTGGTTCGTTTTGCCCACACTTCTCGAATTGCGCTCGGCCTACCAAATTCCGCAAACGCGCTACAGCAGCGGAATTCTCGCCGTCCTGCATTCCACGCAATATCTGTGGATCACCAGTTACTACCAGCGTCGCGAAGCGCGAGCGAGCGGCCAGTCTAATTGGCGTATGCCGATATATTTCGTCACGCTCTTGACTGGCGGCATCGCGCTGTTCATTCCCGGCCCCTGGCTCGTCAGCTACATCTTCCATTACGATTTCACCACTAGCTTCTTGATTTTCATGGCCGTCGTGAACATTCACCATTTCATTCTCGATGGCGCCCTGTGGAAGCTGCGCGATTCTCGCGTCTCCTCTCTGCTAGTTGACCGCGGCGCAAAGTCCCCGCCGGTTGCCGAAACTCTGCCGGCAGCGAAGAAATCATCAAGCAAAAAGTCCACTGCTGCGAAACCGTCTCGCCGTCGCATCTTCGCGCAGGCCTTTGCTATCGGCGCTGCAACATTGCTTTTCCTGTGGGGTGGAATAGATCAGATTCATTTTTCCCTCAGTAATAACGACGGAAATCTTTCTGCCCTTCGTCGCGCGGCGGAAATGAATCCCTACGACAGCGCCCTCGAAGCGCGCATCGCCGCCGCCGAAGCAAGAGCCGGACAGCGTGACGAGGCCGTCGCTTCGTTCGAGCAGGCAGCCGCACTTAATCCCGAGAGCATTGGCCTACAGCACGCCTATGCTCGGGCCCTGCTGGAAGATGGCCGCTACTCCGATGCCTACGCTCTCTACCAAAAGACGCTGGAAAAGTTTCCCCGCGATGTCGACTCGCACGTAAATTTCGGGTTGCTTGCCGCGCGCCTCGGCAATCCTGATCAAGCCGTCGATTCCTGGCAAAAAGCCGTGGACCTAAACCCAGATGAAACAAATGCCCAACTGTATCTCGCCGAAGCATTCGACCAAAGAGACGAGCCCGCATCCGCCGCCCGCCATTGGGAAATCTATCTGCGTCTGGCATCGTCGCAACCAGAGAATTCTCCAGCTATGGCCAAGGGGCAAATAATTTCCGCGGCGATTCAGCTAGCCGACGATGAATCGGCAATCAATCGTTCCGATGCGGCCCTGGCGCGCTATCGGTCTGCTATCGCCCTAGCGCAAGACGCGAATAACTCAAAACTTGAAAGCCTCGCGCTAGCTCACCTGGCCGACTTGCAGGACAAGAGAAACGATGCGGCCACCGCCGCACAATCCTATCAACGCGGTCTCGCGCTTGATGCCGACGCCGGCGACCAGCTTGCCGAAGGTTCCGATTGGTTCAACTACGGCCAATTTCTTCGCCGCCATCAGCTGCCCAGAGAGTTAGCCTACGCCTGCTTCCTTCGCGCCGAAGATTTGCTGGCAACCGCCGATCCAGTCCAATTGCAAACTGTCCAGACCGCGCGCCGCCAGGTAGAAAGCGAAATGGGTAAAAGAGCTCCTGCGGCACAAAGGGATCTCCCCGCCCTGCTCGCGCGTGCGGCAAATCTCCCAGCCGGCTCTCTCTGATCTTCTAAGCCACATACACGTCCCGAATTGTTCTCTCGCGCGGCGGTTATCGCGTTCGGTGTAACTGTCCCAACGGCCAACTAGCGCTTCCCGCGTACGCAGCTATGCTAAGTAAGGTTAGCTGACGGAGTCTGTCGGAGATTGATCTCGACTTCCGCTACCCCGAATGAAAACTCACCTCAAAATTCTGGTCGGAACTCTGGCGGCATTCACTCTTCTGTGGCTTGGGAACGCGACCTCCGTGACGGGCCACGTAGCGCAAATCGGGGATGACCAGACCCTCTGGGACGCGATCTGCCCCATCGTCTATCCGGTCGATCAGTCCGCGTCCGACCGCGGCTATCATTATCTTTTTTACGGCAACGGCTTTTTCATCAATAGCGACGGCTACTTGATCACCGCAGCCCACGTCCTGAACCAGCTTCACGGCGGACAGCCGTACATCCTGCTGCACCAGTCTTCGTCAGAATTCCGGATTGCCCCGGCCATCTTGATAGCGATCGATCGTGAACACGATGTGGCCCTCCTGCGAGTGACGCCGAACCCATTCCTCGGGAATTTTAAAGTTTCGTTTCTATCTTTGTCTCCCGGTAGGCCGTCCACCGGTGATTCGGTTCTTTCCGCGGCCCTGTTGCCTTCCAAACCACGGGAGGCTTACACACTGAACGCTACCATCGAAATGCGCGCGCGGGGAGAAGTGCTCGATTCAGAATTTTCGCAACTGGAAAAAGGAAAGGGCGATACGGAACTGCTCATTTTCAGCCACGAGGTAGCCTTCGGCCAAAGCGGCGCTCCGGTGCTCTCCACCGAATCGCAGAAAGTCGTCGGGCTCGTCGAAGGCCAATGGTTCGGCCGGAATACTCTGGCGATGTTAGCCGCGGAGCACCACGCTGTAGGAGCCATCCTGCCGATCCACTACGTCATCGCATTACTGCAGCAGAAGCACATCGCCTGGCATTCTGGTTCCGGCGACTTCGAAAATAATCAGAACGTGGCGGATTCGTCGCAACGGACTTCCGCCCCCGAAGCGCTTTCGCTGGTTCCTGCCGCCTATCCGTCGCAATCGATTTTTGGAGGCGAAGTGCTGCTCGACGCGCTAGTCATTGGCCCTGGAACTATGGCAGACATCAAGACCATCCACGGCGAAACTCCGTATCTTCAAAAAGCGCTCTTCGCCGTGCGCACTTGGACTTTTCTTCCGCTGCGCTCTGACGGTCAGGTGACCGAGCCTAGAATCGGAATCGTATTCGATTTTGTTCCGCGCTTAAATAACGCCTCGACACCGGCGAAAACCCACAACTACGAAGCCGCCTCCACCGATTCGGTCGGGCATAATACTTCCGAACGCGCCGCGCTCCCGGTTGCCACCGTCGAACCTGAATATCCACCCGGCGCTAACGCACAAGGCAGCGTAATTCTCTACGCCGACATCGACGAGCACGGGCGGCTCGATTCGGTAAAAGTGTTGCGCGGCCTCGATCCATTCACCCCCGCGGCCATCGCCGCTGTGCACCACTGGCGTTTCGCTTCCGCAAAACATCTCGGCGCAAACGCGGCTGCGCCGGTGATCGTCGTCTTCACATTCGCGCAACCCCTCTCGTCACACGCGCGTTCATCCAAGTCATCGCAATAGCCCTCGCGATTCCGTTACAATTCACATTGCCTTAACTGTATTTTGCGATTCATAAAAGCTTAGAATGTCTTCCGCACAAAACGGAACACCGCATTTCAGGGGGCAGCATGTCCACAAAAATTGTCACCGTCGGCGGCCGTGAAATTATCGATTCACGCGGCAATCCCACGGTCGAAGCCGAAGTAGGACTCGAAGGCGGCGTAATGGGCCGCGCCGCCGTGCCTTCCGGCGCTTCCACCGGGGAACACGAAGCCATCGAACTTCGCGACGGAGACAAATCCCGCTACCTCGGCAAAGGAGTGCTCAAAGCCGTCGGACATGTGAACGCCGAAATCGCCAAAGCGGTCACCGGCATGGACGCTTCTGACCAGCGCGCCGTTGATCGCCGCATGATCGAAGCCGATGGCACTGACAACAAATCAAAATTTGGCGCGAACGCCATACTCGCCGTCTCCATGGCCACCGCGCGCGCAGCCGCCACCCAGCTGGAGCTCCCGCTCTACCAATATCTCGCGCGATATTCGTCCGAAGGCTATGCGGACACGCTTCCCGTCCCCATGATGAATATTTTGAACGGCGGAGCCCACGCCGATAATTCCGTGGACGTGCAGGAATTCATGGTCATGCCGCTCGGCGCGCCCAATTTTCGCGAAGCACTGCGCTGGGGCATCGAGGTTTTCCATCACTTGAAAGCAGTGCTGAAGAAGAACGGCTATTCCACCGCGGTCGGCGACGAAGGCGGCTTCGCGCCGAACTTAAAATCCAACGTGGAAGCTGTCGAACGCGTCCTCGAAGCCATTACCGCCGCCGGATACAAGCCCGCTGAACAAATTTGCATCGCTCTCGATCCCGCTTCCAGCGAGTTCTACGACCGCGACCAAAAAAAATACATTTTTAAGAAGTCCGACAAGTCCGAGCGCACCTCCGAACAAATGGTCGAGTTCTGGAAATCCTGGGTCAATCAATATCCCATCGTGTCTATCGAAGATGGTCTCGCGGAAGACGACTGGGACGGCTGGAAACTTCTCACTCACGAACTCGGCAAATCGCCCGCCGCCGAAATGGACAAGAGAAAGACCATTCAACTCGTGGGCGACGACGTCTTCGTCACCAACCCAAAGATTTTCGCGCGCGGAATCTCCGAAAAGGTCGGCAACGCTATTCTGATCAAGTTGAACCAGATCGGCACGGTGAGCGAAACGATCGAAGCCGTCGAAATGGCGCGCAAAGCGAATTATGCTTCCATCGTCTCCCACCGCTCCGGTGAAACTGAAGACACTTTTCTCGCCGACTTCGTCGTCGCCATGGGCAGCGGTCAAATTAAAACTGGCTCGGCCTCGCGCACCGACCGCATCGCCAAATACAATCAACTCCTCCGCATCGAAGAGCGCCTTGGCGCGGACGCCGTCTTTCCTGGATTTAAAGCGCTCTCAGCTCACTCAATCGTCCGCCCCCCGCGGGTGGTAGGCCCCGCAGAAGGCGCCCGCCAGCAAGGCTAAGGAGTCTAGGCGATGGATGATCCGGTTGCGCCACCGGAAATCACCAGCGACGAAAAAACAATGGCGGCGCTGGCTCACGTTCTTCAACCGGTGGCTGGCGGATCGCTCCGCTGATAATGTATCTCGTTAAAGGCGATTCGAAGTTCGTTGCCTTTTATGCCACGCAAGCTCTGTTGTGGCAACTCATCGTTATGGTTCTCTGATTCGGCGCCATGATAGTTTGGTTCGCCACAATATTTTTCGTTCGTATTTTCTCGCGCGCAAAGGCAGCGTCGGCACCTCAACCTTCTCTTCGATTTTTCCTCGGTATCTTCGCTGTGCGGATGGTTACTTTCAGTATTATGGGACTCAATCTTTTCTTGCCATTTACTTCGGTATGGAGCCGGCCGCGGAGAGTGGGCGTCCTAGCGGTTTCGTTGGCGGTCGGGTGCGTCACATTGTCGGCGCTTGACCCTGCCATCTGCGTGAAGTGTATTCGCGCCGCTCACCAGTCCCTTGACACCGATGCCGTGTTAGAATTTTCAATGCTGAGGAACGCCGATGCCTCCCACATTTGCGAACGGCAAGATCTGCTACATCGAGATCCCCGCCACGGATATTGCAGTTTCGTCGGACTTCTACAGAAAAGTCTTCGGCTGGAATATCCGAAAACGCGATAACGGCAGCACCGCCTTCGACGACTCGGTCGGCGAAGTCAGCGGTACCTGGATACTGGGACGGCCGCCGGCATCAGAGCCCGGCCTCACGGTTTACCTGATGGTCGACAGCGTCTCCGCAACTCTCGATCTGATCGTGGCAAACGGCGGCAACATCGCGCAGCCCATCGGCGCCGACGCACCCGAGATCACCGCACGATTCCGCGACCCCGCCGGAAACGTGCTCGGCCTCTACCAAGAGCGTTCCTGACTAGGCGGCCACTGCATCGCTTTTCCCGCTGCGGTTGCACGCACCGTACCGCGCATGATAAGTTTCCCGAGCATTCGCGCTATAAAGGTGAACATGAAACACCGCCCGCACCATCCCAGCCGTGCTCACTCCGACACGCATCCGCATCCCCATCCCCATACGCATCATCCCACTCGACGCGATTTCCTTTCCACCTTGAGCGCCGCCGCCGCTCTCGGCCCCTGGGCTTTTCAACAGGAACAAACCGCCGCCGACACGGCCGAGCGTTTTCGCCAGATGTCGGAAGACTTCGAACGCAAAGGCCTCGCCGAGCCTTTTAAGGGAATTAGCACACATGGCGAGGTCCTTCCCGGCATCTTCGAAATCGCTCCCAGCGGCGTTTCAACCGAACCGGTCCGCAACGCCGCGGGAAAATTCATCGCCTCGCTGAACAACGTCCAACTCGCTCGCACCATGTTTCCCGTGGACGACGTCAAGTGGCGCAAATGGATGAACCAGCATTTCTACGTGCGCCAGGGCATCAGCCTTCAGGAAATGACCGACGCACAACGCGACGCCGCCTTCGGCCTCTTGCGCGCTTCTCTCAGCGCGCGAGGCTTCGAGCTCACCCGCAATATCATGCGTCTAAACGAAACTGTCGCCGAGATGATCCACGAACATAATTTTCTCGGCGAGTGGCTCTACTACTTCACCATCATGGGAAAACCCTCCGCCAGCGAACCCTGGGGCTGGCAGCTCGACGGCCACCACGCCATCATCAATTATTTCGTGTTGGGCGATCAGGTGGTCATGACTCCGCACTTCTTCGGTTCCGAGCCTGTCCGCGCATCGTCCGGAAAATACAAGGATCTGGTAGTTCTTCAAGAAGAACAGAACACCGGCTTTCAGATGTTGCAGTCGCTTTCCGACGCGCAGCGCCAGCGCGCCATTATCGATCTTTCCAAATCGGGCCACAATAACTTGACCGAAGCTTTCAAAGATAACGTTGTTCTCGACTACGCCGGCTTGCGCGCGAACGATTTGGCGAAACCCGCCCGCGATCATCTGCGCGACCTCGCTCATCTGTACGTCA
>Ga0307477_10000774_pt1 | contig 31531 bp, 29 predicted proteins | sample atmos_gasesECM2C_FD_203316 | JGI IMG/M metagenome (GOLD analysis project Ga0307477, IMG submission 203316) | Hardwood forest soil microbial communities from Morgan-Monroe State Forest, Indiana, United States - atmos_gasesECM2C_515 | ecosystem: Environmental > Terrestrial > Soil > Temperate...
TGCCGCCAAGCTCGTCCAGGAGATGCAGCAACAGAACTTCAAGCCGATCCATATCGAGGGTGCCGCCTACTCGAGCCAGCTCCTGTCGCTGGCGGGGAGCGCTGCCAACGGCATGTACATCGAGCAGGGATACGCGCTGTACCTCGGGCAGGACGCCAACCGGGTCCCGGCGGTCAAGCTCTTCGACAAGTGGATGAAGAAGGTCGACTCCAACGCCAACTTCGAGATCGAGTCGGTGTACGGCTGGGCTTCCGCCCAGCTGTTCGTCCAGGCGCTCAGGAACGCCGGCAATCCGCCCACTCGGGCCGGCCTGATCCAGGCGCTCAACAAGATCACCGTCTTCAACGCCGATGGGCTCATCCCGCCGTCCAACCCCGCCGGGGCCGTCTTGTCGGGGTGCTTCCTCCTCGCCCAGGTGCAGAACGGCCAGATCAAGCGGGTCGCGCCGACGCCGGCGACCGGGTTCTACTGCGGTCAGAACGGCTACCTCCCGGCTCCGGGCTACCAACCCGTCGTCCGGCCGACCTCGTAGGGCGATGGTCGAGCACGCCACCGGATCGCAGGGGGGCGGTGGACTCCCGGAGCCCGCCCCATGACTGAGTTCTTCCAGCTCCTCGTGGTGGGCATCGTCACGGGCTCGATCTACGCCATCAGCGCGAGCGGGCTCGTGGTCACCTACAACACGACCGGCATCTTCAACTTCGCCCACGGGGCCCTCGGCATGGTGCTGGCCTACCTGTTCTGGCAGCTGTGGCAGGCGTGGCACTGGCCGACACTCGTGGCCCTGGCGGTGGTGCTGCTCGTGGCTGCGCCGCTTCTCGGTGCTCTGGTCGAACGCGTCGTGATGCGACCGTTGTACGGCGCCGCTCTCAGCATCCGCCTGGCTGTCACCCTCGGGCTGCTGCTCGTGCTGGTGGCGGCGGCCGGGGCCATCTGGAGCCCGACGGGCAACGTGTACAACACACCGAACTTCTTCAACGACCGCGCGCCGGTGTCGGTGGCGGGCGTCAACCTGTCGTACGAACAACTGATCACCGTCGCCGTGGCGATCGCGGTGGCGCTGTTCCTGCGGGTCTTCTTCAAGCGGACTCGCACGGGCGTCGCCATGCGCGCCGTGGTGGACGACCCGGGGCTGGCGTCGCTCGCCGGGGCCCCGTCGGGCCGCATCTCGGCGTATGCCTGGATGCTCGGCGTCATGTTCGCCGCCCTGGGCGGGATCCTGCTCGCTCCCAACCTGCCCGGCATGGACATGCTCCAGCTCACGCTGCTCGTCATCTACGGCTACGCCGCGGCCGTGGTCGGACGATTGCGCAGCCTCCCGATGACGTTCCTCGGCGCGATCTTCCTCGGCGTGGCGACCTCGATGGCCAACGGGTACGTCCCCGCCAGCGCCCGTACCGACGTGTACCAGGCGCTGCCGATGGGCCTCTTGTTCCTGGCTCTGCTGTTCATCCCCGAGACCCGCATCGCCATCGGTCGGGTGGTACGGGTGCGGCCACCGCGGGTGGCGGGCATCAAGACGACGCTCGTCGCGGCGGTCTTGATCGTCGCCGTCGTGGTCGTGCTGAGCTCGGCGCTGACGGGGAACAACCTCTTCACCCTGGGCAATGCACTGGCGTTGTCGCTCCTCGCCCTGTCGCTCGTGCCGCTGTCGGGGTACGGCGGGCAGGTGTCGCTGTGCCAGTTCACGTTCCTCGGGTTGGGCGCGGTGACCATGCACTGGGTCGACGGCGGCAGCTCCGTGCTGGGGGTGCTGGCCGCGGCCGGCTTGTGCGCCGCGGCGGGCGCCGTGCTCGCGCTTCCCGCCCTGCGCCTGCGCGGGTTGTACCTCGCCCTGGCCACGCTGGCGTTCGCGGTGCTCATGGACAACGTCTTTTTCACCTCGAGCTCCGTCATGGGCGTCGGCGGCACGGTGTCGGTGGGGAGACCGGACATCTTCGGCATGCGCTTCCAGACCAACCGCGCCTACGACGTGCTCCTCGCGGTGGTGTTGGCGGCCGGCGTCATCGGCGTGGGCGCGTTGCGGCGCGGCCGGTTCGGGCGGCGCTTGGTGGCTATGAACGACTCGCCCGCGGCGTGCAGCACGGTCGGGTTGAGCCTGACGCTCACCAAACTGGCGGTGTTCGCCTTCTCGGCCGGCCTCGCGGGTGTGGCGGGCGCGCTCTTCGGGGGGCTGAGCACCACGGTGGGCGCGGCCCAGTTCGGGTTCCTGTACAGCATCGCCATCTTCGTGGCCGTCACGCTCGCCGGGGTCAACCTCCTCACCGGCGCGGTCCTCGCCGGCGTCTTCCTCGCGATCGGCCCGGTGATCGGCTCGCACGTTCCTCAGATCCCCAACTTCACCCAGTTGTTGGTCGGCATCGGGATCGTCACGATCGGCCGGAACCCGAACGGGATCGGGAGGTTCTACGCCGAGGTCGCCGACCTGTGGCAGCGCCGCCGGAGGCGCGGCCTGACCGCGATCGAACCGGTCAGCCCCGCACCTCCCACCCCTGCCCTCGGGCCCGAGGTCCGTTCCGTTGGCTGAACTCGCGGTCGAAGAGATCTCGGTCCGCTTCGGCGGACTCCAGGCCCTGAGCGACGTCGACCTGACAGTCCGGGCCGGGGCGGTGAACGGGCTCATCGGTCCGAACGGCGCCGGCAAGACCACGCTCTTCAACGTGATCACCGGGCTCCAGCCACCCACCCGGGGGCGCGTGCGGCTCGACGGAGTCGACATCACGCGCCTGGCGCCCCACCTCCGGGCGCGCCTCGGGATGGCCCGCACGTTCCAACGACTGGAGCTCTTCGGCACCTTGACCGTGCGCGAGAACGTCCAGATGGCGGCGGAGACGCGCCGGCGCCGGCCCACCGGAGCGAGCTCGAAGGCGGAGGCGGACATCATCCTCGGCCACATCGGGCTGACCGAAGTGGCCGACGAGCCCGCCGACCTGTTGCCGACCGGCCTCGCCCGATTGGTGGAGCTGGCCCGTGCCCTCGCCACCGCCCCCTCGCTGCTGCTTCTCGACGAGCCGAGCTCAGGGCTCAACCAGCACGAGACGGCCGAGCTCGGACGGGTCCTGGGCAACCTGGCAACGCGGGGCATCGCCGTCCTGCTCGTCGAGCACGACATGAGCCTCGTGATGAGCGTGTGCGACCACGTCGCCGTGCTCGACTACGGGGCCATCATCGCCAACGGCGATGCGGCCAGCGTGCAATCCGACCCTGCGGTGCAAGCGGCGTACCTCGGGACGACCGAGGACGCGGCCGTGGCGCCGGCGGGGGGCTCTTCCCGCAAGAAGTCGCCGAGTTCCACGGGAGCCGATGGTGCGACGAGCACCCTGGTCGCCTTTCCGGGGCGCGGCGCGGTCGAGGAGGCCCCGCCGGATGGCGCCGAGCCGCTACCGGTCGACGAGGTGCCGCCCCCGCCCATGCTCGAGCTCGACGACGTGCACGCCGCCTACGGCCGCATCGAGGTGGTGCACGGCGTGTCGCTCGACGTGCCCGAAGGCTCGGTCGTGGCGCTCCTCGGTCCAAACGGAGCGGGCAAGTCGACACTGCTCAAGGTGGCGAGCGCCCGGATGCCCGCGACAGCCGGGAAGGTGGCGTTCGAGGGTGTCGACGTGCGCCGCTCCAGTCCCGACCGGCTGGCTCGCCGCGGGCTGTGCGCGATCCCGGAGGGACGTGCCGTGTTCCCCAACCTGACCGTGGCCGAGAACCTGCTCATGTACAGCTACCGAAGTCGGGACACCAAGTTGGCCGACCTCGAGGAACACAGTTACGCCCGGTTCCCGGTGCTCGGCGAACGCCGGCGCCAGCTTGCCGGCCGGCTGTCGGGGGGCGAGCAGCAGATGCTGGCGCTGGCACGTGCCCTGTTCACCGAGCCTCGCCTGCTGCTGCTGGACGAGATCTCGACGGGCCTGGCGCCGCTCGTCGTCGCCGAGCTCTACGAGCTCGTGGCGCGCATCGTGGCGGAGGAGGGGATCACGATCCTCCTGGTCGAACAGTTCGCCCAGACCGCCCTGGCGATCGCCGACCATGCCGCGGTGATGGTGAACGGACGCATCGTGCGCGCCGGGTCGCCCGACGACGTGAACGACCACCTGGTCAGCGCGTACATGGGGGAGGCAGGCTGAGCCTCACCCGGTGATGCCGGCGAGCTCCTCGCTTTTTTCCCACAGTCGGCGTGCGGCATCGGGGTCCTGTGCGACCTTCGACGGCGTCCGCGCCCGGCACTTCACGAAGTACTGGCCCGTTGACTCCGCCACGTCGGGGGACGAGGCGAGGTAGACGGAGGTCCGGGCCCCTTGTTCGGCCGTCAGGACGAAGGGCTTGATGACCCGGACCCCGAAAGCAAGGATGCCGGCGGCGTCGCCGTCGCGGGCGTAGCCGGTCGCCACCGTCCCGGGGTGCAGCGAGTTGGCCGTCACGCCCGTTCCGGCCAGCCGGCGGGCGAGCTCGGTGGTGAAGTAGATGTTGGCGAGCTTCGACTTCGAGTAGACGACCATCCCCCCGTACCGGCGGGTGGACTGCAGATCGTCGAAGTCAAGGCCGCGGCGGGCGCCCTTGTGGGCGGTGGACGCCACGTTGACGATGCGAGCCGGGGCACTGGATCGGATCCGATCCTCCAGGAGCCGGGTCAGCAAGAACGGGCCGAGATGGTTGATGGCGAAGGTGGCTTCCAGGCCGTCCTCGGTCTCCTGCCGCCTCGACAGGACGAGCCCGGCGTTGTTCACGAGCACGTCGATGCGGGCGCACCGCTCGAGCAGCGCAGCGGCGCCGGCCCGGACCGACGACATGCCGGCCAGATCGAAGACGACCAGCGACGCGTCGTCGCGGCCTGACCGCTCGCGCACGGTGGTCAGTGCCGCCTCGCCTCGCTTCTGGTCCCGAGCGGTGAGGACGGTGGTTGCCCCGGCGCGGGCGAGCGCCACCGCCGTCTCGAGCCCGATGCCCGAGTTTGCACCGGTGACGATCACCGTCTTGCCCGTCATGTCGGCCGTGTCCATGTGCTTCCGTGTGCCTCCGTGCGCTCGCGGGTCGGCGGCAACCGACCCGCCCGCGATTGTGGCCCCCCTCGGCCGCCACGTGCCAGCGCAGTACGGTGACGGGCCGTGCCGATGCCTGCCGATGTCGGAGTGGTCGACTGCATGATCGGGTTCCCCGGGGCGGACCCGTCCCGCCGCTACGAATTCCTGAAGCCCCAGCTGCGCGAGCGCGACGACACGTCGAGGTCGCCGATCAGCTACATGTTCAAGGACGATCCCAACCGCGTCGAGGAGGAGGTGGACCCGGTCGAGGTCACCGTGTCCGCCATGGACCGGGTGGGGGTCGCCATCGGGCTCGTGGGCCTCGCCGGCCGAACCGTCGAGCGCGCCCTGTCAGCGCATCCGGGCCGCTTCAGGCCGACCCTCGAGGTCGATCCCAACGACATCACCGCGGCGGTGCGACGAATCCGCGAGGCCCGGGCGGAGCGCAGCATCGTCGCCGTGACGACATTTCCGGCGGGGTGCAATCCCCAGGTCCCGGTGAGCGATCGCCGCTACTACCCCGTCTACCAGACGTGTGTGGATCTCGACATGCCGATCGTCGTCAATGCCGGCATCGCCGGGCCGCGTGTCCCTTCCGCGTGCCAGGACGTCATGCACTTCGACCAGGTCTGCTACGACTTTCCCGAGCTGCGGATCGTCATGCGCCACGGAGCAGAGCCGTGGGAAGAGCTGGCCGTGAAGCTGATGCTCAAATGGCCGGGCCTGTACTACATGACGAGCGCGTTCGCCCCGAAGTACTACCCACGCGCCGTCATCGAATACGCCAACACGCGCGGTGCCGACAAGGTCATGTACGCCGGGTACTACCCCATGGGGCTCACGCTCGACCGCATCTTCTCGGAGCTTCCCGCCGTGCCGTTGCGCGACCACGTGTGGCCCAGGTTCCTGCGAGACAACGCGGTACGGGTGTTCGGCCTCGACGGCTGACCGGGTCAGCCCGTGCGGGGTGGACCGGACGTCAGGGGTCGGACGGTGGCTCGAGCTCGACCATGATGTCGGGCGGTCCCGGAGTCATCTCCAGCCGGTCCACGCCGCCTGCCGATCGGAGGTCGTCTTCGGCCTGCGCCAGCTGGGCGAGTCGGGCGGGTTCGTCCACCACGGTGAGCCGGGTCACCCGGGCGCGCATGGACCTCTTGGCCCCGGTCTTGACCCGCCGGATCTCCGACAGCACCGAAGCCACCATGTCGAGGACCCCCGTCCCGGCCCGGCCGGCGGCGTCGGGGTTCTCGGCCGCCTGCGGCCACGGCGACCGGTGGACCGAGCCCTCGTGCCACCACGACCACACTTCCTCGGAGACGAACGGCAGGAACGGTGCGAGCAGGCGCAGCTGCACGGAAAGCGCGAGCGCCAGAGCAGCCCGGGCGGACACCGGGCCCGGCGAGTCCGAATCGTCGTAGGCGCGTGTCTTGACGAGCTCGACGTAGTCGTCGCAGAACGACCAGAACTCCGCTTCGGTCCGCTCGAGGGCGCGGGCGTAGTCGTACGACTCGAAGGCCGCGGTGGCGTCGGCCACCGTGTCGGCCAGGCGCGCCAGCATGGCGAGGTCGAGCGGCGCCGTCACCGCCTCGGGTCCGGGGATCTCCCCCGTGCCCATCCGGTCCAGCACGAACCGCGCCACGTTCAGGACCTTGATGGCGAGCCGGCGCCCCACCCGCATCTGCCCCTCGTCCACTGCGGTGTCGACACCGGGCCGGCCCGAAGCCGCCCAGTACCGCACGGCATCGGCGCCGTTCTTCTCGACGAGCGGCAGCGGGGTGACCACGGTGCCCCGGGACTTCGACATCTTCTTTCTGTCCGGCGCGAGCACCCATCCCGAGATGGCCACGTCGCTCCATGGCAGGGTGCCATGCTCGAGCTCCGAGCGCACCATGGTGGTGAAGAGCCACGTGCGGATGATCTCGTGGGCTTGGGGGCGGAGGTCCATCGGGAAGACGCGGCTGAAGAGATCGGGGTCGTCGCCCCACCGCCCGGCGATTTGGGGGGTCAGCGACGAGGTCGCCCAGGTGTCCATGACGTCGGGGTCCCCGACGAACCCGCCGGGGACCGACCGCTGGTTCTCGGTGAAGCCCTCGGGGACGTCGCTCGAGGGGTCGACGGGCAGTCGCTCCTCGGACGGGACGATGGGGTGGTCGCGGTCCACCGACCCGTCGTCGGCCACCGGGTACCACACCGGGAACGGGACGCCGAAGAAGCGCTGGCGACTGATGTTCCAGTCGCCCGTGAGCCCCGCCACCCACGCCTCGAACCGGTGGACCATGTGGGGCGGGTGCCAGCGCAGCTCGTGGGCGCGTTCGAGGAGCCGGTCGCGCAGGTCCAGGGTGCGGACGTACCACTGCCGGCTCGAAACGATCTCGAGGGGCCGTTCGCCCCGTTCGTAGAACTTGACCGGGTGGGTGATCGGCCTGGGCCCGTCGAGGAGGTCACCCGATTCGGCCAACAGCTCGACCACCCGACCCCGCGCCTCGTCGACGGTGCGGCCCTCGATCTGCGCGTAGGCGCCCGACGCCCGGGCCGGGCTCTCGGCCGGCCAGGTGTCGTCGCCCCACTCGATCGGGCGCAGGCGCCCGTCGCGGCCCACGATCGTGCGCGTCGGCAGCGCCAGGTCGCGCCACCAGGTCACGTCGGTGCTGTCGCCGAACGTGCACACCATGGCGATCCCGGTGCCCTTGTCGGGGTCGGCGAGGGGGTGAGCCGTCACGGGGACCCTCACCCCGAACAGCGGTGTGCGCACGGATCGCCCGAACATCGATCGGTAGCGCGCGTCGTCGGGGTGCGCCACGAGCGCCACGCACGCCGCCAGGAGCTCGGGCCGCGTGGTGTCCACCTCGAGGGCGCCGGCTTCGTCGGTGGTGACGAAGCGGATGCGGTAGTAGGCGCCGGGGACGTCGCGGTCTTCCATCTCGGCCTGTGACACCGCGGTCTGGAAGTCGATGTCCCACTGCGTCGGCGCCTCGGTCGAATACACCTGTCCCGCCCGCAGCATGTGCAGGAACGAGCGTTGCGAGATGCGCCGGGCCGTCGTGTCGATCGTGGCGTAGGTCTGGGTCCAGTCCACCGACAGGCCGAGGGTTCGCCACAGATGTTCGAACGCCTTTTCGTCCTCGGTCACGAGGCGGTCGCACAGATCGATGAAGTTCGGTCGTGAGACCGCCGCGGGTTCGGGCCCCGGGCGCGCCGGTGGCGTGAACGACGGGTCGAAGCGCAGGCCCGGGTCGCAGCGCACGCCGTAGTAGTTCTGCACCCGCCGTTCCGTGGGCAGACCGTTGTCGTCCCAGCCCATGGGGTAGAAGACGACGTCGCCGCGCATGCGGCGGTAGCGGGCCACGGTGTCGGTGTGGGTGTAGGAGAAGACGTGGCCGAGGTGCAGCTCGCCCGACACGGTCGGTGGGGGGGTGTCGATGGAGAACACCTCGGGCCGCGTCGCTCGCCGGTCGAACCGGTAGGTGCCGTCCTCCTCCCAGCGCTCCGACCACTTCTCCTCGAGCGTCTCGAGGAGATCTTTGGCCGGGCGGTCCGGAACAACCGGAGTCCTCGGTGGCTCGAGCGGAATGTTCCCCACGGTGGTCGTGCCGGTGGTGTTCACGGTGCGGGTTACCGTACTCGCGTGCTGCGGCTTCACGACACGGCGACCGGCACCGTCCGCCCCGTCGAACTGCGGGTCCCCGGCACCGTGTCGATGTACGTCTGCGGGCCGACTGTCTACGACGTTCCGCACCTCGGTCACGGTCGGTTCACGCTCGTCTTCGACGTCCTGCGTCGGTACCTCGAATTCCGCGGCATGACGGTGCGCTACGTGTCGAACGTCACCGACATCGACGACCACATCATCACGAAGGCCGCGGCCGAGGGTCGCACCGAGTCCGAGGTCGCCTCGGAGTACGAAGCGATGTGGTGGGACGCGATGGACGCACTCGGCGTGAAACGCCCGACCGAGACCCCGCACGCGACCGAGTACCTGCCCGACATGGTGCGCCTCGTCGAGGAGCTCGTCGACGAGGGGATCGCGTACGAGACGGCCGACGGGGTGTACCTGTCGGTCGAGCAGGTGCCGGGATACGGGCTGCTCGCCCACCAGACCCTCGACTCACTCCGAGCCGGGGCGCGCGTGGAAGCCGGTGAGCACAAGCGGTCCCCCGCCGACTTCGCATTATGGAAGAAGGCCAAGCCGGGCGAGCCGACGTGGGACTCGCCCTGGGGACCGGGCCGCCCGGGATGGCACACCGAGTGCGTGGTCATGGCGCTCGACCTTTTGGGCGACGATTTCGATCTCCACGGAGGGGGCATCGACCTCGCCTTCCCCCATCACGAGAACGAACGGGCCCAGGCCGTGGCCGTGGGCAGGGCGTTCGCCCGTCACTGGGTGCACAACGGGTTCGTCGAGGTGGGGGGCGAAAAGATGTCGAAGTCGCTCAACAACTTCGCCTCGCTCACCGACCTCCTGGCGCGCGCCGACCCGCGCGCCTACCGACTCCTCGTCCTGCGGGCCCACTACCGCTCACCCATCGAGGTCAACCCAGCGACGGTGGACCAGGCCGACAGCGCCCTGGAACGCCTCGACGAGCTGGCCCGACGATTCGATCTCGACGGGCTGCCCACGAGCACGACGGCCGAACTTGCCGTTCGTGACGGAGCCGACCGCCAGGCGGTGGAGTCGTTCATCGAGCGGATGGACGACGACCTCGACACTCCCGGCGCGCTGGCCGAGGTCTTCGAGCTCGTCCGACTCGCCAACCAGGCTGCGGACGCGGGAGATGTCGCCGAGGGCCGGCACCTCGCGCAGACCGTGGTCGTGCTGTGCGGTGCCCTCGGGTTGTCGCTGCGCAGCGCGTCGGTGGATCTCGACGATGTCACCGCGGCGTTGGTCGACGAGCGCGACGCGGCGCGCATGCGGCGCGACTGGCGGCGCGCCGACGCCATCCGAGTGAAGCTCGAGGACGACGGCTGGGTCGTCGAGGACACGTCCGACGGCACGCGGCTGCACCGCCGGGCGGCACCGTGACGACCGCGGCGGAGATGCGGCGACAAACCGCGGGACGCACCCTCACCGCTGCTACGTTGGCGCGCCGGGGGGCGATAGGACACCAGATAGGAGAACGAGGTGCCGTCGGGAACGGTCAAGTGGTTCAACGCGGAAAAGGGCTACGGCTTCATCGCGCAGCCTGACGGAGAGGACGTCTTCGTACACCACTCCGCCATCCAGATGAACGGCTACCGCAGCCTCGAGGAGGGGCAGCCGGTGGAATTCGAACTGAAGGAGGGCCCGAAGGGCCTGCAAGCCGTCGAAGTGCGGCCCGTCACCGCCTGACGTCTCCCGATCCCCCGCCGGCCCCGCTGGGCCGGCCGCCTGGCACGCGATGGCCTTCGGGACGCGCGCCCGGAGCGGCGCGTCTGCCGTTCCGGCGGTTGCTCGTCGGCGTCAGCGCCACCGGGGGAGATCGGGCCCGGTTGGCGCATCGTCCCTGGTCACAGGACCGACGAGCCGCGCATGCTTGCCCGGGCTGACCCGCTAGGTTACCGTTGAGTAACAAAGGGTACGGCCTGGACCGGGGCCTAGGCCGGTCCGAGACCGCCTGGCCAACGATGGCCTTCCGGCGCGACACCGGGACGAGGGGAGTAGGGGAAGGACATGTCGGAGTTCTCACTCGAGCTCAACGAAGACCAGGTGCAGATCCAGAAATGGGTGCACGACTTCGCCGAAGACGTGATGCGCCCTGTCGCCCACGAATGGGACGAGCGCGAGGAGACGCCGTGGCCGGTGATCGAGGAGGCCGCCCGGATCGGGTTGTACTCCTTCGACTTCATGACCCAGTGCTTCTTCGACCCCGCCGGATTGTTGCTTCCCATCGCCAACGAGGAGTTGGCGTGGGGCGACGCGGGTCTCGGCCTGGCCATCTTCGGAAGCGCCCTCGGCCTGGCCGGTATCGCCGCCAACGGCACTCCTGAGCAATTGGTGGAGTGGGGTCCCCAGTGCTTCGGAACGCCCGAGAAGATCCAGCTGGCCGCGTTCGCGGTGTCGGAGGCCGACGCCGGTTCGGACGTGAGCTCCCTGCGCACACGGGCCGTCTACGACGAGGCGAAGGACGAGTGGGTGCTCAACGGCACCAAGACCTGGATCACCAATGGCGGCATCGCCGACCTCCACGTGGTGGTGGCGGCGGTCGATCCGGCTCTCGGGTCCCGGGGGCAGGCGAGCTTCATCGTCCCACCGGGGACACCGGGGCTGTCCGCCGGCCAGAAATTCAAGAAGATGGGGATCAGGGCGTCGCACACGGGCGAGGTCGTTCTGGATGACGTGCGGGTTCCGGGCCGCTGCCTTCTCGGAGGCAAGGAGAAGCTCGACGCCAAGCTCGCCCGGGCGCGTGAAGGGAAGCGGTCGAATTCGCAGGCCGCCATGGCGACGTTCGAGGCGTCACGCCCCTCGGTCGGGGCCCAGGCGCTCGGGATCGCACGCGCCGCGTACGAGTACTCGCTCGACTACGCCAAGGAGCGCAAGGCCTTCGGACGGCGCATCATCGAGAACCAGGGCATCGCGTTCAAGCTCGCCGACATGAAGATGCGCATCGACGCCAGTCGCCTCCTCGTGTGGCGGGCCGCGTGGATGGGGCGGACGGGCCAGCCGTTCACGGCGGGTGAAGGGTCGATGTCCAAGCTCTACGCGGGCGAGACGGCGGTCTGGGTGACCGAGCAGGCCATCCAGATCATGGGCGGGTACGGCTACATCCGCGAGCATCCGGTCGAGCGGTGGCACCGGGACTCGAAGATCTACACCATCTTCGAGGGGACCTCCGAGATCCAGCGGCTCATCATCGCCCGGGCCGTGTCCGGGATCCACATCGCTTGACGCACCCCGCACGCCTCGGGCGCGGGACCACGCCGCCTACCTCGTGACCGTCGAGGACGCCAAGCGCACCCAACGGGGTGTTGCGCACGTGGTTTTCCTGTGCACCGGCAACGCGGCGCGGTCGGTGATGGCCGGCGCCATGCTCGAAGCCGCCGACGCGGCGGTGCGGATCACCACCGCCGGCACCCACGTCGTGGAGAACCAGCCGGTCAGCCTTCGCACCCGTGACGCGCTCGGAGCCGTCGGCCTGAGCGTGTCGGTCCACCGCAGCCACCAGCTCACCGAGGACGACGTGCGCGACGCGGACCTGGTGGTGGCGATGGCCGCCGAGCACGTGTCGTACGTGCGGCGTCGCCATCCGTCCGGCGCGGGGCGCACCGCCACCCTGCGATGGCTGGCGCGTCACCTGCCGGGCGGGCCCGAGCCGCTCTCGGATCGCGTCGCGCCGCTCGAACTCGGCGCGCTCGACCCCGGCGACCAGGGTGACGTCTCCGATCCGGCTGGTGGGGACAGCGAGGACTATGCCGCGTGTGTGCGGGAGCTGACCGTCCTCATGGCTGAGCTGACGCCCCGTCTGGTCTGAGGGCCGCCCCGCTTCGCAAACCGTCAGACGCGGGCCGGCTCGCGCCGCAGCTCGGGACGACGAACGCTGATGTCGGCGCACGCCGCGCACACGTCGTCGGGGATGAGGCCGGTGCTCATCAGCCACGAGAAGATCCGACAGCCGAGGCACAGCCCGAGCGCCGATTCGAGGAATGCGGCTCCGCCGAGGGTGCCCACGACGACCCACGTGGCGGTGCCGGCCCCGAAGCCGAACCAGAGGATCAACGCGGTCGTGGAAAAGGCCACCCCGATGGCCTGGGCGAAGCGCTTGGGCGGCCCGGGCACCGGTCTCGCCTCGACGGGCAGGCGAGGGGCGATGACCCTGGTGGCCAGCTGGCCGAGCGGGCTGAGCTTCGGTCCGGTGAGCACCCGAGCCCAGAAGCCGTAGGCAAGGGGCACGAGCAACCAGGGCTGACGCCAGCCGATCGCCGCGGCGCACTGCGCCACCACGCCGGCGGCCACGACCCGTGCCGCGATCTCGTTCACCGGGTTCGGAAAGCTGAAGATCGACCGTGCTGCCATGGCGCCTGCTCTGGGGGGATCGGGGCCGCGGCCCAAACTCGCCGCGACACCCCCAAAAGCCTACCGGAGAGGTCAGGTTTTCCGCGCGGGGAGGGGGCGCGCACCGGCCACCAGGTGGGTCGGAGCACCCCGGCGGGTCGTCAGTCCCGGTGGACCGAGCGGAGGCCTGCCCAGGCCATGTCGCCCAGGCGCCGGGCCAGCCGGGTCGCCTCGGACTCGTGCGGGTCGCCCGCCTGCGGGTCGCGCCCGGCCAGGAAGTGGCGGCTGGCTCCCTCTGCCATGCCGACCACGGCGTAGGCCAGGAGACGGCGGTGGTCCTCCGCCAGACCTGCGTCGATCAGCACGTCGACGTACTCGGCGATCGAGTCCTCGACCCGACGGACCGCACTCGACAATTCGGGATCGTTCGGGACGTCGCTGCCGAAGAGGAGGTTGAAAGCGTCGGCGTGGGTGACCACGACCTGGAAGTAGGCCGCAAAGCCGCTTTCGACCTGCTGGCGGGGGCCCTCGGCCGCGGCCACGGCCTTCTCGATCGCCTCGAGCATGGTGCGGGCGACCGAGTCGACGAGCTCCAGGTACAGGGCGCGTTTGGAATCGAAGTGCTGGTAGAGGAGGGGCTTGGTGACCCCGGCTCGCTCGGCGATGTCGTCCATGGTCGCGGCGTTGAAACCGCGTTCCGCGAAGACCGTGAGCGCCACGTCGAGGAGCTGTTCGCGACGCCGATCGGCGGGGAGGCGCTTGGGCCCCACGGGATGCTCCGAAGCCTTGCCGACCATCGGCGAATGGTACCGGCCCCCCTGATCACCACGCCCGCCAGCCCGCCGTGTCGAACAATCGGGCGAGACGACCCGGAAGGTCGCGCCGCGCGAAGTGCCGCTCGGCGACGGCCTGGTTGTGCTCGAGAAGCCGGGGGTCGGGGTGGTCCAGGAACGCGGCGATGCTCGCCGCGTCGTCGTGAGCGAACCAGCGGAACCCGAACGCGGCGAGCTCCGCCGCGACCGGGTACGGGCCGATGGCGAGCGGCCGCCGGTGCACGGCGGATTCGATTGCCGGGTTCCCGAAGCCCTCCCACGTCGAGGGCAGCGCCACGAGATCGCACGCCGCGTAGGCGTCGTCCATGGCGATGGTGTCGGGCCCGGGGCCGTGGCCCAGCCGGATCGGACACCGGGCGGCGTCGACGATCTGCTCGAGCTCGGGCCCGAACCCGTCCTCGGCCGGACCGAGGAGCCAGTACGTGGCACCCAAGGCCTCGGCGAGCGCAACGCCGCCGGCCACGTTCTTGCGGGGGATCGCTCGAGTCGGCTGCAGGACGACACGGTCGTCGGGGCCCACGTCGACGAGGCGACGGGTCGCGTCACGCTCGCCGTGAGGAGGATCCACGTCGAACGCGTTGCGGACGACGGTCGCGGTGATGCCGTGGCGTGCCAGCTGACGGCGGCTCAGCTCGTTGACCGTGACGTGGATCCAGGCCGGGTCGTCGGGGGGAGGGGGATGACGCGCGTACTGTCGCCGTTGCCACGGGAGATCGTGATGATGGAGGACCGCACGCCGACCCCGCAAACATTGGGCCACCACCGTGGCCGCGCCTTCGTTCAGCGGGAGCGAGCACAGGTTCTCGACGACCACCAGCGCGGCGCCCGCGACGGCGTCGGACACCTCGTGTGGCGACGGCGGCTGGTCGGCGCCGATGGCGAGGCCGGTCAGCCGGCAGTCGACCGGACCGTCGCCCGCCACCGTCATCACGTCGAAGCCGAGGGCGCGCAAGGCGCCGTCCCACTTCCTCGCCTCGACCGACACCCCGTCAGAACCGCCGAGGCGAAACGACACGATGGCGACGATCGGCCGGGCCACGGCCCACCCTACGGCGTCGCCCACCCCGGCACGCTACGGTCGCCCGGATGCCAGAAGACCCCGGCTCCGGGCCCGGTGCGTCCGGCCCCCCGGTTCTGTTGTACGAGACCGGCGACGGCGTGGCCCGCGTCACGATCAACCGCCCCGAGCGTCGCAACGCCATGTCGTGGGAGGTGCTCCTGCGGCTGCGCGACACGCTCGACCAGGCGCGCGCCGACCCGGAGGTGCGGGTGGTCGTGCTCGGCGGCGCGGGCGAGGACGCCTTCTGCGCGGGCGCCGACCTGAGTGCGATGTCCGGCGCCGCTGCCCCCCACGCGGGCCTGGTCGAGCAGCACACGTCGCGCGGTGTCCTGGCCGAGGTGTTCGAGACCATGTGGCGGCTGGGCAAGCCCACGATCGCTCGGGTCCAGGGATGGGCGCTCGCCGGCGGGTTCGGCTTGGCGCTGGCGTCCGACCTCGTGGTGGCGTCCGAGCGCGCCCGCTTCGGCGCCCCGGAGATCAACGTGGGGTTGTGGCCGTACATGATCACGGTCCCGATGGTCCGGTCGATGCCTCCCAAGCGCGCGCTCGAGCTGATGCTGACCGGTCGCATCGTCGACGCGGGCGAAGCCGAGCGCCTCGGATTCGTGACCCAGGTCGTTTCGCACGAGCGCCTCGACGGCGCGGTGGACGAGCTCGCTACCACGCTGGCCAGCAAGTCCCCGGCCGTGATGAAGCTCGGCCGGGACGCGTTCTACGCTGTGTGGGACATGGCGGCGGCCGACGCGCTCCGCCATCTCCACGCCATGCTCACGCTGACCACCTTGACCGAGGACGCCGCCGAAGGTGCAGCCGCGTTCTTGGAGAAGCGCCCGCCCCAGTGGCGGGGACGGTGAGGGCTGGGCCGGTGGTAGGTGTCGTTTCCGGGTCCGCGCCGGACCCGGAAGCAGCGAGATTCAGCTGAACGAAGGCGGGCGAGGCGATGCGCAGGCGGGCACTCATCACCGGCATCACCGGCCAGGACGGCTCGTACCTGGCCGAATTCCTGCTCGGGCAGGGCTACGACGTCATCGGCATGGTCAGGCGCTCGTCCACGGTCAATTTCGAGCGGATCGCCCACATCCAGGACCGGCTGTCGCTGGTGGCAGGGGACCTGCTCGACGAGATGTCGCTCATCGGTCTCCTGCGCGAGCACCGGCCGACCGAGGTCTACAACCTCGCCGCGCAGTCGTTCGTGCAGACGTCGTGGGGCCAGCCCGTGCTCACCGGTGAGACCACCGCGCTCGGGGTGACCAGGCTGCTCGACGCCATCCGCTTCGTCGATCCAGACATCCGCTTCTACCAGGCGTCGTCATCGGAGATGTTCGGCAAGGTGCGCGAGGTACCCCAGAACGAGACGACGCCGTTCTATCCGCGCAGCCCGTATGGCGTCGCCAAGGTGTATGGCCACTGGATCACCGTCAACTACCGCGAGAGCTACGACCTCCATGCCTCGTCCGGCATGCTGTTCAACCACGAGAGCCCCCGACGCGGCCTCGAGTTCGTGACGCGCAAGGTCACCTACGGCGTGGCGCGCGTCGTCTGCGGGTTCGACGAGAAGCTCGCGCTCGGCAACCTCGACTCCCAGCGCGACTGGGGGTACGCCGGCGACTACGTGCGTGCCATGTGGATGATGCTCCAGCGTGACGAGCCCGACGACTTCGTGGTGGCGACCGGAGAGACCCACTCGGTGCGGCAATTGTGCGAGATCGCCTTTGCCCACGCCGGCCTGGACTGGCAGGAGCACGTGGTCGTGGACGACCGGTACCTGCGGCCGGCCGAGGTGGACCTGCTCGTCGGGGACGCCACCAAAGCCCGGACCGTCCTCGGCTGGGAGCAGACCGTCGACTTCCCACATCTCGTCGCGATGATGGTCGACAGCGACGTGGAGCAGCTGCGCCGCGCCGGCCACTGATCACCCGAGGCCGCGGTGCTCGGCGTCCTCAACACCCATCCGTCGATATCGGCTGACCCCCTTGGTCTGTTGGTGGCGTTCGGCGCGGGGATACTGTCTTTCCTTTCGCCATGCGTGCTCCCGCTCGTCCCGGGTTACGTCTCGATGGTCTCGGGGCTCTCCGCCGCCGAGATCTCCGCCGGGCGTCCCCGCGCCAGCCGGTCTCGGATAGGCGGGATGCTTCTCTTCGTTGCGGGGTTCACCGTCGTCTTCACCGCGTACGGCGTGACCGCATCTGCGCTCGGCCAATTCCTGATCCATCACAAGCGGACCTTCGACATGGCGGCCGGGGCGCTCATCGCGGTGTTCGGACTCTGGCTCGCGGGCGTGGGCACGCCGGGGTTGTTCATGCGCGAACGGCGTTTCCACCCCCGGCCGTCACGTCTCGGAGTATGGGCACCTCCGATCATGGGAATGGCGTTCGCTTTCGGTTGGACGCCGTGTATCGGCCCGGTGCTCACCGGAGTACTCGGGTTGGCTGCTGATCGCGCCACGTTGGCCTCGGGTGTCGTCCTGCTTGTCGTGTACTCGCTCGGGCTGGGCGTGCCGTTCCTCGTCACCGGTGCGGCTGGGGACAGGCTCACCTCCGTCCTCGGCCGGTTCCGCCGCCGTCTGTGGATCGTCGACCTGGTGTCGGGCGCGGCCTTGGTGGCCTTTGGCGTGCTCCTGCTCACCGACAACCTCCACTGGCTGTCCTCGTTCGTGGCGCGGGTGCTCCAGGCGATAGGACTCGGCCGCCTGAGCGTCAGCTGAGCGCCGCCCACCCGGGCCCGTGGCGCCTCGGCGACAGGCGTCCCGAGGGCCGACCACTTGGATCGCAGCCGGACCTGCCCCGTAGCATGACCGAGGCCATGGCCCCCCTCGTCGCCCTCCGAGCCGCCGTCGCCCTGACGGGGGGTTTCCCGGTCCTGGCCGGCGTCGACCTCGAGGTCGCGCCGGGCGAGACCGTGGTCCTCGAGGGCCCCAACGGTGCCGGAAAGACGAGCGTCCTACGGGTCTGCGCCGGGTTGCTCGCCGTGTCGAGCGGGGTCGCCGAGGTGCTCGGTCGGGACCTGCGGCGCGACCGGAGCGGTGTGCGCCGCCAGGTGGGAATGCTCGGCCACTCCGCCGCGCTGTACGACGACCTCACCGCGGTCGAGAATGCCCGGTTCTGCGTGCGGGCGGCCGGTGGCGACCCGCGCCGGGTCGACCGCGCCCTGGAGCGCCTCGGCGTCGTGGGTCGCCTGCGCGACACACCCGCGGCGCGCCTGTCGGCCGGACAACGCCGGCGTGTCGAGCTCGCCGCGATCCTGGCGCGCCGGCCCCCGCTGTGGCTCCTCGACGAGGCGCACGCCGGACTCGACTCGCAGGCGAAGGCGGTCCTGGGGGACCTCGTCCGCGAGGCGATCGCGACGGGGACCGCGGTGATCGCCTCGTCCCACGATCCGGCCGGCGCGTTTCCGTTCGCCGATCGGGTCGTGGGGCTCGCCGGTGGGCGCGTCGTTGCCGTGCGCCCGCACGTCGTGCCGCCCCCCGTTGTCGTGCCAGAACCTGTCATGGCCGACGCGCCCGCACGCCGCGATGGTGTCCATGTGGCGTGACTCCGCCCTCGTGGCGGGCAAGGACCTGCGCATCGAGCTGCGGTCGCGAGTCGTCCTGCACCAGGTCGCACCGGTCGCGGTGCTCGTGTTGCTGCTGTTCGCCTTCGCGCTCGGACCCGATCGCGCCACGACGGTGCGCGCCGCGGCGGGCGTGTTCTGGGTGGCCGTCCTTTTCGCCACCGTGCTGGCGGTGCAGCGGAGCTTCGCGGTCGAGGCCAGCGAGGGCACCCGCGACGGACTCCGCCTCGCCGGACTCGACCCCGCCGGGGTGTTTCTGGGCAAGGCGGCCGCCATCGCGGCTGAGCTCGTCGTGCTCGAGGTGCTGCTCGCCGTCGGAGTCGTGTGGCTCTACGGCGCGCACGTGCGCTCGGTGGGTCCGCTCGTCGTCGCCGGCGCGGCAGGGACCGTTGGCCTCGCCGCCGCGGGCACGCTGTACGGCGCGCTGGCGGCCGGCCTGCGCGTGCGCGAGACCCTGCTGCCGTTCCTGTTGCTCCCGGTGGTGGCGCCGGTCGTCGTGGCGGGAACCCGCGCCTGGCAGGCCGCCCTGGGGACAGGCGCCGGAGGCGCGTGGGACCCGTGGGTGGTGCTCCTGATCGTCTTCGCCGCCGTGTACCTGTCGATCGGCGTCCTGCTCTTCGGCCAACTGCAGGAATCGTCGTGACGACCGCACCGCCCCGGCTGACGGAGCCGCCGTCCCCGCCCCAACGCGCCCGGTCCGAACCGGCGGCCGGTGTGCCCGGCCGGGGTCGACGGACGACCTGGATCGTGCGGGCCCTCGGAACAGCCGCGGTCGTCACCACGGCGGCGACGGTGTGGCTCGGGCTGTGGGTCACCCCGCCCGACCAGACCCAAGGCGACCTGGTCCGCCTCGTCTACCTCCATCCGCCGATCGCGTGGGTGGCGCTCTACCTCGCGTTCGGAACGGCCGCCGTGTCGAGCCTGCTCTGGCTGTGGCCGAGGACTCGCAGCCCGTTCTGGGACCGGGTCGCGGTGGCGTCCGTCGAGGTCGGCACCGTCTACACCGTGCTGACCCTCGTGACCGGCTCGGTCTGGGGTCGCCCCACGTGGGGGGTGTGGTGGGTATGGGACGCTCGTCTCACTTCGACCGCGCTCCTGCTCGTCATGCTCCTGGGATATATGGCATTGCGACGGGTGCCGGCCGATCCCGACACCCGGGCACGGCGGTGCGCGGTGGTCGCTCTGGTTGCCGCGGCCGACGTCCCCATCGTCCACTTCTCGGTCAACTGGTGGCGGACGCTCCACCAGAGCGCCTCCGTTCTCAACGCCGATCTTTCGCCCACCATCCACGGCGCGATGGCATGGACCCTGCTCCTCGGATTCGGGGCCGTGACGCTTCTGTTCGCGTGGATGCTCGCTATCCGGTACCGGATCGAAGTCCTGTCCGAGCACGTGCGCCAGGGCGAGATCGACGCGGCCCTGAGCGAGCGGCGGGCCGAGGGCGAGGCGGTCGACCCGGACCGGGACCGGGGGCGCTCATCGTGAGGTACATCGACGCGGGATACGCCATCGCGCTCGGGGTGCTCGCCGCGTACGCGGCGCAATTGTGGCGGCGGCGCCGGCGGTTGGAACGCCTGGTCGCAGATCCGGAGGGGCGCCGGCCGCGATGAACGGGCCGCGTGTGGCCGTTCCCGCGCCGGGTCGTGGCGCGGCGCCCCCGATTGCGGCACCGGACGGGCCGTCCTCGTCGGCGCGGGCGCGCCCCACCGGCGCAGGGGCGCAGGGCTCGACGGGGAGGCGGTGGCGCTGGCGCATCGGCATCGTGCTCGCCGTCCTCGTCGGCGCGTTCGCGTCGTTGCTCGCCGTTGGTCTGGGAAGCTCGCTCAACTACTTCCAGACGGTGGACCAGGCGCTCGCCCACCGAGGGACGCTCGGATCTTCGACGGTTCGGTTGGAGGGCGTCGTCGTGCCCGGCTCGATCCGCCGGACAGGCAGCGTCGTCGCGTTCGTGATCGCCGGGAAGGTGCACCGTGTCGCGGTCGAGAACCACGGAAGCCCCCCCCAGCTGTTCCAACCGAACATCCCGGTCGTGGTGCAGGGCCACTTCTCCCGCTCCGTCTTCCTGTCGAATCAGGTCATCGTGGACCACAGCGCGCAGTACGTGGAGCAGCATCCCGATCGGATCAAGGCTCCCAACGGAACCCTGCGGTGAACGCCGCCCTCGGGCACAGCGGGGTGTGGTTGGGCCTCGTGGCGTCACTGGTCGGTGCCGCCGTGATCGTCGTCGGGCTGGCGCGAGGCCGCCCCGAGGGGACGCGGGCGGGACGTTCTTACGCCGTGCTCATCCTCGCCGGTGCCGTCGCCAGCACGGTCGCCATGGAGCGGGCCCTTCTGACCCACGACTTCTCGCTCGCGTACGTCGCGGCCAACAACAGCCGTGCCACACCCGTGCTGTACTCGATCACGGGCATGTGGTCGGCGCTGGCCGGGTCGATCCTGCTGTGGGGGCTGATCCTGTCCGGCTACATCGCCGCCATGGTGTGGCGCTTCCGCCGGCGGGCGGCCGATCCCCTCGTGGCGTGGGCCACCCTCGTCACGTTCGTGGTGGCCGCCTTCTTCTTCGGCCTCATGGCGGGCCCGGCCGATCCGTTCCGCACCGTGTCGGGGCCAGTGCCCTCCTCCGGGCTCGGTCCCAACGTCCTGCTTCAGGACAACCCGCTCGTGGCGTTCCACCCGCCCGTGCTCTATCTCGGATTCGTCGGCTTCACGATCCCGTTCGCGTTCGCGGTGGCGTCGCTCGTCACGGGGCGCGTCGGCGAGGGGTGGCAGCTCGCCACGCGCCGGTGGGCGCTGTTCGCCTGGGGCTTTCTCACCGTCGGGATCGTGCTGGGTGCATGGTGGTCGTACCAGGTGCTCGGGTGGGGGGGTTTCTGGGCCTGGGACCCGGTCGAGAACGCGTCGCTGCTCCCGTGGTTGTGCGCCACCGCTTATCTCCATTCGGTGCTCGTGCAGGAACGACGCGGCCTGTTGCGGGTGTGGAACCTGTCGTTGGTGATCGCCACCTTCAGCCTCACCATCCTCGGCACGTTCCTGACCCGTTCGGGCGTGATCCAGTCGGTGCACGCCTTCTCCAACTCGGACATCGGGCCGTTGTTGCTCGGCTTCTTCGGCGCCGTCCTGGCGGGTGGTGTCGGGCTCATCGCCTGGCGCGGCGACCGGCTGCGTTCCCCCGGAGGGATCGACGCCGCCTTGAGCCGCGAGGGCGCGTTCTTGGTGAACAACCTGTTGTTCGTCGGCTTCGCCTTCGTCGTGCTGTTGGGAACGGTGTTCCCCTTGCTGTACGAGGCGTGGCGCGGCCAGCAAGTCACCGTCGGGGCGCCGTACTTCAACACCATGACCGTGCCCATCGGGCTCGCGTTGTTGTTCCTCATGGCCGTCGGACCGGCGCTTCCGTGGCGCAAGGCGACGCTCGCCACGCTGCGGACCCGCCTCGTCGTCCCGGCGTGGGCGGGCGCCCTGGTGGTGGTGGCGTGCGTGGCCGGCGGGGTCCGTGGTCTCGCGCCGCTGGCCGCGTTCGGCCTGGGCGGGTTCGCGGCTGCGGCGAACGTCCGGCAGCTCGTGCTGTCGGCCCGCACGGCGCGGCGCCACGGCACGAGTGTGTGGTGGGGTCTGGTCGGACGCGCCAACGGCGGCATGGTCGTGCACCTCGGCGTGGTCGTGATCGCCGTGGCGCTGGCGGCGGCGACGTCGTTCGGCCACCGGGGCGAGGTGACGCTGCGGGTGGGCGCCAGCGCGGTCTCGGGCGGTCATCGCATCGCGTTCGAAGGACTGGCGCACGAACGGAGCCCGGCGCGCACCGCCACGGAGGCGCTCGTGGTCGTGGACGGGCACGGCCCGTTCCGCCCCGCCGTGAGCCAGTTCGGCGGGGGAGGTGCCGCCGTCGGCACCCCCGCCATCGAGTCGAGCTGGCGCGACGACGTGTACCTGACCATCGACGCGCTGCCCGTCAACGCCGGCGGGCGCGTGACGATCGGGGTGACGGTCCAACCGCTCGTGTCGTGGTTGTGGGGGGGCGGGGCGCTGCTCGTCGTCGGCGCGGCGCTCGCCGCCGTTCCGGGCCGCCGCCGCCGGGCGACCGACCCGGTCTCCGCCCCCGTGCCGCCCCCACGGAGTCGGCGCGTCGGCGGTGTGTCCGCCGACGGGCCGAGTCGGGGCCCGCTCGAGTCGGGCTCGGGCGAGACCGGCGCCGACGTCGAGCGAGTGGACGAGACCGTCGGAGCGGGCTCGCCTTGAGCGCGGGCGTCGGTCAGCCGACTTCGCACCGGCGCCACACGGCGCGGTGGGTCGCGGCTGCGGCCTTGGTGCTCGGGGCGTCGCTCGTGGCGGTGCTGGCGACCCGCCCGTCGGCCACCGCCACCGAGGTGAACACCCCACTCGTCGGTACGCGGGCCCCCGCCATCTCCGGGACGACGCTCGCGGGTCAGGCGTTCGACCTTGCTTCGATGCGGGGACGATGGGTCGTCGTCAACTTCTTCGCCAGCTGGTGTCCTCCCTGCCAGCAAGAGCAGCCCGACCTGGTCGCGTTCGCGTACCGTCACCGGGCCCTCGGTGACACCGCGCTCGTGGGTGTCGTCTTCGACGACGCCGTTTCGTCGGCGCGCGGCTTTGCCCGCTCGTCCGGTGCCACCTGGCCGGCGATCGTCGACGGCGGGGGCCAGATCGCGCTCGACTACGGCGTGCGCGGGCCGCCCGAGACGTTTCTCGTCTCGCCCTCCGGCATCGTCGTGGCCCATCTCGACGGTCCCGTCACCGCGGCGCAGCTCGACTACTGGCTCCGCCGCGAGCAGAGCGGCGTGACGTGAACCGGAGACCGTCCCGACGCGCCCGTCAGCGGCTGGCCTGGGTGGGGCTGGTGCTCGTGGTCGGAACCGCTCTCGCCGTCGGAACCGGGCGCGGGTCGACCCCGCCGAGCGCGGCGAAGCGGGCCGTCTCCATCGAGGCGGCGGTCCGTTGCCCCAGCTGCGAGGGAATCTCCGTCCTCGACTCGTCCGCCGCGACCGCCGTCGCCATCCGTCGCGCCGTGGCGGCCCGCATCCACGCCGGCCAGACCGACGCCGAGATCGAGGCCTACCTGACGAGCCGCTACGGCCCCGGGATCCTGCTCCGCCCGCCCGTGCACGGTGCGACCGCGTGGGTATGGGTCCTTCCACCCGCCGCGCTGGCCGCCGGCCTGGCCGGGATCGCGGTCGTGTTGTGGCGACGTAGGCAGCCGGATCGGGTGTGGGTGCCCGCTCCGGATCGCGCCCTGGTCGAAGCGGCGCTCACCGCCCGCGGCGGTGGCGAAGGAGAGCGCGGTCGGTGAACGAGGCCGAGCTCGAAGACGAGCGCTCGTTTCTCCTGCGGTCGATCGAGGACCTCGACCGGGAGCTCGCCGCGGGAGATCTGTCGGAGCCCGACTACGCCGCCCTGCGGGACCGGTACATGGTGCGCGCCGCCGAGGTGTTGCGGGCCCTCGACGGCGCGCCCGGGGCTGACGGGCCGCCCCGTGAGCCGGCGCGATCGGTTGACCGCAGGACCGCGGCTGAGCCCGGGACGGGTGAGCCCGGGCACTCGGCGACGCCCGGTCGGCGGCCTCGCCGGCCGCGCCGGGGGCTGCTCGTCATGGGGGTGGTCGCGCTCGTTGCCGGCGTGTCGGCGGTGGTCGTGTTGACCCAGACCGGCGTGCGTCTGCCGGGCGACACGTCGAGCGGGTCGCTGAGTCTCGGCCGCGCCGACGAGCTCAGGCGGACAGTGGCGCAGGCCGAGGCGCTCGAGGTCAACGGTGACGCGGCGGGCGCGCTGCACCTGTATCGCCGGGTGCTGTCCACCGACCCCACCCAGGTGGACGCCCTGGCGCAGTCCGGGTGGCTCGAGTTCCAGGCCGGGGTGACCGCCCGGGACGGCGCGGTGATCGCCCACGCCCAGTCCCTGGAGGAGCACGCGGTGCGGGTCGACCCGGGCGCCTACGCCCCGCATCTCTATCTGGGGTCGATGCTGCTGGCCGAGAACGACGCGGTCGGAGCACAGCAGCAGTACCGGCTGTTCCTCGCCGACCACCCGCCGGCCGCACAGATCCGTGCCGCGGCGTCCTTCATCGACCGGGCGTTCTCCGCCACCGGCCAGGTCCCTCCGCCGCTGCCCACGGGGCCTGCCCCCGCCCCGTAACGCTCGCCGACGCGCCCCCGACGCGAGCGGCGCGCCCTGAACCGACGACCTACGAGAGATCTGCGATTGTCACGGCGCTCGCCCAGGCCCGAGCCGTTCCTCTCGCGGCTCAGCGCCTCCGCTGCTCCCACTTCTCAGCCGCCTGGCGCCGGGCACGCTCGCGCCGCCACCAGCGGATCAGGACCACGAACGGCGCCACCAGAAGCCAGACGAGTATCCCCGCCACGAGCCCAGCCTCGCAGATCGTGGATTCGACGGGAGTTTCGCCGACCGAGTCGCCGCCTTCCTAGGCGCGCAAGGCGCGCAGGTCCCCTACGACCCGCCCGAACGCGACGGAGAACGCTTCGACGTCGTCGTCCGTCGTGGACCAACCCACCGAGAGGCGCAACGACCGCTCGGCGTCGACGCCCATCGCCTCGAGCACCGGTGAGGGCGCCAACGACTCGGACGAGCACGCCGAGCCGGAGTGGGCCGCAATGCCCGCCTGGTCCAAGCCGAGCAGGACCGCCTCGGCCTCGACTCCCTCCACCGCCACGCACACCAGGTGGGGGACGCGGTCGACCGGGTCGCCGAGCACTTGCACGTCGGGAACCGCGGCGGCGGCGGCCAGGAGCGCCTCGGTCCGTCGCCGGGCTTCGGCCGCCTCGTGGGCGAGCTGGCCCGACAGGGCTCCGGCGGCCGCTCCGAAGCCCACAATGGCCGGCACGTTCTCCGCGCCCGCGCGGCGGGCGCGTTCCTGATCGCCGCCGACGATGAACGGCTCGATCCTGAGACCCCGGCGGACCACCAACGCGCCGATGCCGGGAGGCCCCCCCATCTTGTGCGCGCTCACCGACACCAGGTCGGCGCCGAGTTCGTCGAGCGCTAGCTCGACATGGCCCGCGGCCGCACACGCGTCGACGTGGACGAGCACGTCGTGGTGCCGCGCCGCGGCCACGACGGAGGCCACCGGCTGGCGCGTCCCGACCTCGTGGTTGGCTGCCTGGCAGTGCACCAGCGCGGCCGGTGCTCCCGCCCGTTCACACGACACCAGCGCGTCGCCGACCGCGTCGGGGCTGATCCGGCCGAGACCGTCCACCGCGACGGGCTCCACTCGCGCCGCGCGGGTGGTGGCGTCGCGCACGCTCGAGTGCTCGACGGCCGCGACCACGACGGGCCGGGCCGGACGTGAGGCCAGCGCGCCCCACGTCGCCGCGTTCACCGCCTCGGTCCCTCCCGAGGTGAACACGACCTGACGCGGGCGGGTGCCGAGCAACGCGGCGACCTGCTCGCGGGCGGACTCGACCGCAACGCGCGCGGCGCGTCCCTCACCATGGACACGGGCCGGGTCGCCGATGGGACGGCGGCCCGGATCGAGCCACTCGAGCATCGCCGCCACGACCTCGGGACGCGGCGGTGAGGTCGAGGCGTGGTCGAGGTAGTGGCGCGTCAGGGCTCAGACCATGGCCGCGCAGCTGTCGTCGCCGCGCGCCCGGGAGGACAGGACGACCGGGATCGGTTCGTCGGCCGCCATCCCGCACAAGCCCGCCAACAGTCCTCGCACCATGCCGCGGTCGACCGCGCAGATCACCGGATGCTGGGCGGCGGCGTCACCGAAGGGACACGCCTCGGCTACCACCGCCGTCGATTCGCCCCGGTCCTCGGCGTGGGCCGCGAACCCGTGGGCGGTGAGGGCGTCCGCAATGGCGTGCATGGCGGCTCGCAGCGAGCGCTGGCCCTCGCCGGGTTCCATTCGCTCGGCCAGCAAACGGCCGTAGTCCTCGCCCACGGCCTCGGCCATGCGCTCGGCTTGGGCCGGTCCGAGAAGATCGAGCGCCTTGGCGAGCAGCGACACGACCAGGTCGTCGCGGTGGGTGACGAGGTCGATGGTCGGGTCCCCGTCGGGCCCGGGGGCGGCCCGGTATCGCTTCGAGGGGCGCCCCGCTCCGGCCGCAGGCGGACGCTCGAGGCTGACTTCGACGTACCCGCCCGCCGCCAGCCGATCGAGATGGTGACGAGCCACATTCGGGTGCAGCGAGAACGAGGTCGCCACTTCCGAGGCGGTGGTGCCGGGGTGCGACCGGACGTGGAGGTAGATCTCGCGGCGGGTCGGGTCCCCGAAGGCGGCCGTGACGGCCGCCACCGCGGCCGAGAACCTGCGGTCCCCGGTAGCGCTCGTCTCCGGGTCGGCGAGCGGTTGCACGGCGTTAGTCTACCTGGAGGGCGCGCCGAACTCCCTGGTCGCGCTGGTACACCCGTGCGGAGGGACGCCCGTTGGCCCCGAACGAGTCCGAGGTGCGCGCCGCTGCGGCGGCGGTCGACGAACCTGAGCTTCGCCGCGGCCTGGGGGAGCTCGGCATGGTGCGTGCCGTGGCGGCCGGACGCCGCGACGTCACCGTCGTCCTGGCCGTCCCGGTCGATCGCTGGCCGGGCGGCGACGAGCTCGCCGCTCGGGTGCGTACCGCGGTCGCCGCGGTCGCCGGTTCGGCCGAGGTCCGGGTCGAGCTGACCACCATGACCGACGAGGAGCGGGCCGAGCTGCATCGTCGGCTCGCGCTCGGTGCGGGGGGGGAGCCGGCCATCCCCCAGGCCCCTGAGGCCCGCCGCGACGTGCCGGGAGCGGGGCCGCCCGGACCGCTCGGGCACGAGGCGGGCCGGCCCAACCGCTTCATGGCGGCGGGCACGCGCACCCGGGTCGTCGGGATCTCGTCGGGGAAGGGCGGCGTGGGCAAGTCGTCGGTGACGGTCAACCTTGCGGTGGCCCTCGCAGCTCGAGGTCTGGAGGTAGGGCTCCTCGACGCGGACGTGTACGGCTTCTCCGCCCCCAAGATGCTGGGCGTCACCCGCCATCCGGTGGCCATCGACGACCTGCTCGTGCCCCCGACGGCGCACGGGGTTCGCTGTTTGTCCATGGGCTTCTTCGTCGCCGACGACCAACCCGTGATCTGGCGCGGGCCGATGCTGCACAAGGCCCTCGAGCAGTTCCTGGTCGACGCCTACTGGGGCGAGCCCGATTTCCTGCTCGTCGACATGCCGCCCGGTACCGGCGACGTGGCGCTGTCGCTCGGTCAGTACCTGCCCCGCACCGAGATCGTGGTGGTCACGACACCCCAGCCCGCCGCCCAGCGCGTCGCCCAGCGTTCGGCGTACGCGGCGCGTCGCCTCAAGCTGGCGGTGCGCGGCGTGGTGGAGAACATGTCGTGGTTCACCGCCGACGACGGCACGCGCTACGAGCTCTTCGGGTCCGGGGGGGGCGACGAGCTGGCGGCGTCGCTGGAGGTGCCGCTGTTGGGACGGATCCCCCTCGTCCCCGCGGTTCGCGAGGGAGCCGACGACGGGATTCCGGTCCGGGTGGCGGACCCGGGGGGAGAGGCCGCCGCGGCGTTCGACGCGCTCGCCGCCCAGCTCGAGGAGATCGGCCCGGCTCGGATCTACCGACGGGAGCTCAACGTCCGTTGAACTGCTCGACCCCCCGGGGCAGGCGCTCGGGGTCCCAGCTCAGCTCGGACACGGCCAGTCCCAGGGCGAAGCGGTCGGTCATTCCCGCGACATAGGCGACCGACGCGGCCACCGCCTCGTCGGTGCCGCCCGCGACACCTCCCATGGCGCGCACGTCGGGGATGCGGTTGGGGTGGTCGGCGAAATGTGACACCAGGGCGCGCAGCACCGCCACCACCGACGACCCCTGGGCGATCGAGGCGGGTCGGAGGTAGATGTGCTCGTAGTTGCAGCGCCGGAACGCGGCGAGCGCCTCGGCGAGCTCCTCGTCCATTCCGATCCGGCCGGTCACGAGGATCGTGTCGGCGACCCCCTGGATGCAGGTCCCGAGCTGACTCGATCGGCTCTCACCGCACCGGGCGCGCACGATGGGCGGGAGCATCCCCGGCGTCACGATCCCGGCCGACACCGCGTCCTCCCAGTCATGGCAGACGTATGCGATGCGATCCGCCCAACTCACCACCTCGCCCTCCGGGGTGGAGGGGGCCGGACGGGACCACGAGTGGTTCCGGATGCCGTCGAGGGTTTCGTCGCACAGGTTGAGACCTGCCAACGACACCTGCGCGCCCCACACGGCGTGGTCGAATCCACCGTGGAGGAAGACGCTCAACGCATCCTCGCTGGTGTGGCCGCCCGGACCGTGGCCGCAGTCGTGGCCGAGGGCGATCGCCTCGGTCAGCGTGACGTTCAACCGACAGGCGCGCGCGATCCCGGTCGCGACCTGAGCCACCTCGAGCGCGTGGGTGAGCCGTGTCCGCTGGTGGTCGGCAGGGAAGATGAACACCTGGGTCTTGCCGGCCAGGCGCCGGAAGGCGGCGCTGTGCAAGATCCGATCCCGGTCGCGCTCGAAGCACGTCCGCCATGGATCGGGCTCCTCCGCACGCGCCCGGCGACCCGCGCCGCACGCCCGGGTCGCCCCCGGCGCGAGGAGGTGATGGTCGGCGTCCTCCCGGGCTTCGCGTCCGAACGCGCCCGCGGGCGGGCCGGTACCCACGACCGCACGGGAGTCGGCGTGGGCGGTGCGCACTCCGTCGGACCCGTGACCTCCCATCGTCGCCGCCCACCGTCGGCTCCGTTCGGACTGGCCGGTCAGGGTCGGCTCCATGGGCCTTAGTGTGGACCACGGCTGTATGGTCGGTGGCCGTTTGGTCGGGAACCCGTTCGATTTGGAGGAGTTGACGCTGGTGGACGTGCGCATCGGGATCGTGCAGAGCGTCAAGGAGCTCGAGGTCGAACTGGGCGACGACGTCGACCGGGACGGGGTGATCGCGGACATCGAGTCCTCCCTGGGTAGGGAAGAGGGCGTGTTGTGGTTGACCGACCGAAGAGGGCGCCGGGTGGCCGTGCCCGTGGCGAAGGTGGCCTACGTCGAGGTCGGCGCGCCCACCCACGAGCGGCGGGTTGGCTTCGGCGCGCCGTAATCGGCGCCGGCTGATCGGCACGGGCGGGTGACGGCGCGTCGCGGCGCGGTGCGCCCCGTCCGACGGTCACCCACGCGCCCCGGGCTGCTCCGGGCTCGGGGCTCGGGGCGAGGAGAAGGACCGTGAGCGCAGCGGCGCCGCCGGGCGGGGCCATGGTCGGCCTGATCGACCGGCGCCTGGTGTTCGTGACCGGAAAAGGCGGCGTCGGCAAGACGACCGTCGCGTCGGCTCTGGCGTTGCACGCGGCCGAGCATGGCAAGAAGACGTTGGTGTGCGAGGTCGAGCCGAAGGGCGACGTGGCGTCGTACTTCGAGTCCGGCCCGGCCTCGTTTCGGGCACAACAGGTCCTTCCCCGGCTGTGGACGATGTCGATGGACACCGAGGCCTCGCTGCGGGAGTACCTGCGGCTCAACCTCAGGATCCCCTTCGTGGGCCGCATCGGGCCACTGGCCCGGGCCTTCGACTTCGTCGCCACCGCCGCGCCCGGCGTGCGGGAGATCCTGACGGTGGGCAAGCTCTGCTACGAGGTGCGAGAGGGCCACTACGACCTCGTCATCGCGGACGCCTCCGCCACCGGGCACATCGTGGGCCAGCTGTCGGCGCCCCAGGCGATCAACGACCTCGTGAAGGTCGGCCTCATCCGCACCCAGACCGACTGGATGCTCGACATCCTCTCGGACCCCGACACGACGGGGGTCGTCATCGTGACCACGCCGGAGGAGATGCCGGTGAACGAGACGATCGAGCTCGCCGGCCGGCTGGCGGCGGAGACCACGGTCCAGCTCGCCGCGGTGATCGTCAACCGGGTCCTGGCCGAGCTGTTCGCCCGGGGGGAGGAACAAGTCTTCAACCAGCTGCGCCGTCCCGCGCTCGTGGCCGAGCTCAAGCGCGTGGTGCGCGCCGATCCCACCCCGGTGCTCGACGCCGCCCGTCTGGCAGTGACGCTGCGGCGGACCCGGGCCGAACACCTCGAGCACCTCCGGAGCGGGATCGACCCAGCCGTCCCGATGCTCTACCTGCCGTATCTGTTCACCCGGCTGCACGGCGTGCGCACCGTCCGTCAGGTGGCGCGGTCGCTGGGCGAGGAGCTCGGCGCCTGATGCCCGCCGGACGCAGGCGCACCGACACGCGGCAACGCTCCCTCGACGGCCTGCTGGCGTCGAAGGAGATCGTGGTGGCGTGTGGACCCGGAGGCGTCGGCAAGACCACGACGGCTGCCGCTGCGGCCGCCATGGCGGCGGTCCGTCTGGGGGGCAAGGTGCTCGTCTTGACCGTCGACCCGGCGCGGCGCCTCGCCGACGCCCTCGGACTCGAGAAGATCGGCAACACCGAGCGCCAGGTCCCGATGTCGGAGTTCACCGACATCGGGGTGAAGCCCATGGGCGAGCTGTGGGCGGCCATGCTCGACACCAAGGAGTCATGGGACGCGCTCATCCGGTTGCACGCGCCCGACGCCCGCACGCGCGACGCGATCCTCGCCAACCCGTTGTACCGCAACATCTCGGGACGCTTCGTCCAGAGCCATGACTACATCGCCATGGAGCGGTTGTTCGAGATCCACTCCGAAGGTTCCTACGACCTGATCGTGGTCGACACCCCACCCACCCGCAACGCGCTCGACTTTCTCGACGCGCCCGAGCGCATGGCCGACTTCTTTTCCAGCCGCCTGCTGCGCTGGCTCATCGTGCCGTACCGCTCGAAGATCGTCAACGTTGCGTCGAGGCCCTTCTACCAGGTCGCCGACCGGATCCTCGGAACGCAGTTCCTCGAAGACATCTCCCAGTTCTTCGTGCTGTTCCATTCGATGTACGACGGGTTCGTCGAGCGGGCCCGCGCCGTGCACCGTCTCATGGCCGACCACCGCACGTCGTTCATCGTGGTGTCCACTCTCGAGGCGGTGCCGCTGCGCGAAGCGGAATTCTTCGCGCAGGCCCTGACCGACCGCAGGTTGCATCTCGGAGCGATCGTGCTCAACAAGGTGCTCCCCGCGTACCTCCGGGATCCGAAGGGGGCCGAGGTCGCCATGGCGCTGCGCGATCGCGCCGACCAGCTGGCGGAGGAGCTCGTCCCCA
>Ga0307477_10000776_pt1 | contig 31521 bp, 18 predicted proteins | sample atmos_gasesECM2C_FD_203316 | JGI IMG/M metagenome (GOLD analysis project Ga0307477, IMG submission 203316) | Hardwood forest soil microbial communities from Morgan-Monroe State Forest, Indiana, United States - atmos_gasesECM2C_515 | ecosystem: Environmental > Terrestrial > Soil > Temperate...
GGCGAGGGGTCCAAGCCTATTGGGCAGCGGCGGAGGACTATGACCCCTCGCCCATACGAGCCGAGAGGGAGGGGAACGCCTCACGCCGCCCGGACGGGGGGTTCCCCGAAGGCGTCCCCCGAGGCGGCACCGATGGCTCCCATCTGCAGGAGGAAGGCGAGGACTCCGAAGTAGTTGTTGTTGAAGACCCGCGAGAAGAAGAAGACCCAGAACGAGACCAGGAAGGCGGCCAGCAGCGCTGCCGCAACGGTGGGACGGCGTAGGAGCCGCACCAGCAGCAGCGCGGCGAGAGGCAGGGCGGTGAGCAGCAGGTAGGGCGTCAGCGAGTAGTAGGCGGCGCGGTCGGGTGCCCAGCGCAGCACCGCGGCGAGCATCGCGAAGCCGAACCCTGGCGTGCCGCCCAGCGGATAGCTGTCCGTGCTCAGGCCGGCGTTGAAGCGATAGACGTCGTCGACGAAGTCGGCCGGTCCCCAGGCGAGGAAGGGCAGCACCAGCACCGCGAAGAGCGCGGCGCCGACCGCGAGGCCCCGGCGCAGGGTGGGACGCGGCCAGACGTGCCAGGCGCACACCAGCAGGAACGGCGCCACCAGCCAGGCGAACTGCTTGATGGCGCAGGCCAGCGCCAGGCAGATGCAGAAGGCGAGGGCGCGCCGCCGCGCGAGCGCCGCCAGGGCGAAGAGCAGGAAGGCGATGATGTAGATGTCGTTGCGCCCCACCACCACGTACGGCACCACCAGCGGATTGAGCGCGAAGCAGGTCTGTGCCAGCTCGCCGGCCCCGCGCTGGTGAAAGGCGAGCGGCGCGAGCCAGACGCCGGCGGCCCACAGCAGCAGGTAGACGAAGCGCTGGTCGAACGGCAGCCCGACCGCGTCCGCCAGCGCGATCAGCGGCGCCGGCAGCAGGAAGCTGGCCGGCAGGTAGGGGTTGTGGCGCAGGATCCCCGGGATCGCCACCCCGGCGAGCGGCGTCGAGGAGAAGTCCGCGGCGTAGGGATTGACGCCGCGCAGCAGGAAGCGCGCCGATTCCTCGGTCTGGATGACGCCGCCGTCGTGCGCGAACTGCAGCGGGTGGCCGCTCGCGAAGCGCTGGCAGGCGCGGCTGGCGATCGGCAGCGCCACGATCAGCACTCCCAGCGTCACCAGGGTCGCCCGCTTGAGAGCGCCGTAGGACCGCCGTTCGACGCCGCCCGGCAGCACCAGCGCGGCGGTCAGGAACAGCAGCAGGGTGGCGACGGCGCCGACCGCGAGCACCGTGCGCACGACCTCGCCGTCCCAGCGCGACACCTGCCCCAGGGTCGAGAAGGCCGGGTCGCCGGTGATCTGCAGCGCCGTCACCATGCCGAGCAGGAACAGCAGCCAGGGGTCGAGCGCCAGCAAGGGATCGCGGGGACCCGCGCCGGCGCACTCCTCCGGTCCGGCGCCGCTGCTGCCGCTGCCGCCGCTGCCGCCAGGTGCGTTCATCCTGGCGGGCTACTCTACACGGTCGCTCGCGGCTCGCCCGCCGCCGGGCCGCCCTCCGGCGCTGCCCGCCCTCCGCGGGCGGCGGCCTGGATGTCGCCTGGACACAGGGCCGACCTCTCCAGAGGTCGGCCGCCGCTGTGCCGGAGCGCGCGCTCCACCGGTGCGTTGCGCTCCAAGTTACTGAATCCACGGGTGTGGAGCGGGACCGCGGCCGGCCGCCGCCTCCCCGGGGGAGGCGTGCCGCGGGGGCGGCATGGACCTCGCATTGTCGTGCCGTCGCGCAAGGCTTTACGCCGCTGTTCCAAGCGCTCTCCGGTACTCCACGGGCCGGCCGGAAGAGCTGCGGCGGAGCTCTGTCCGAGCGCGAGGGGTGGGGCAAGGGGCGGCCCATGGGGGGATGGAAGGGATGAAAGCGATGTCCAGCAGGTCCTTGGCATGGCAGTGCGCAGCGGCCCTGGCCGCCGCCACGCTCCTGGGTTCAGGAGCGATGGACGCCGCCGCCCGGCAGGTGGTCCTGCCGCTGGCGCAATACGACGAGCTGCGGGCGAAAGCCAGGACCACGCCCGAGCCGGCGCCGCCGCCGCCGGCACCCTTCGCGATCGAGAGCGACGATCTCGAGATCGTCGCGGAGCCGGCCAGCGCCCGCATCGTGCAGACGCTGCTGGTCCGCGTGCTCGACGCCGGCTGGCAGGCGATCCCGGCCGGCGAGGCGGGATCGTTCGTCGGCGCCGATCTCGGAGGCCTCGAGGGCCGCATCGCCGAAGGCCCTGGCGGCAGCGTCCTGCAGGTGCGTGGCCAGGGCGAGCATCGGGTGCGCCTGGAATCGGCGGTGGCGGTGGCGCGCGACGAGACCGCGACCCGGCCGGTCTGGCGCTTCTCGCTGCGGCTGCCGCCGGCGGCGGTGGCGCGGGGAACGCTGCAGCTGGCGGCGTCCCTGGCCGGCACGGTGGACGAAGCGGTGCTGGGCGCCGGTGGCCTGCTGCTGGGCGCCAGGCAGGGCGCCTCCTGGAGCTTCGCCGCCAGGCCGGGTCAGCAGCTGGAAGTGCGCCTGTCGGGTCGTGCCGTGCTGCCCGAGCGCGCGCGCCTGCCGCTGCGCTTCGACGCCACGACGGCGACCTCGGCCCTGCTCTCGCGCACCCGCCTCGGGGTCCATGGCTGGGTGGTGGTGCGCGTCGCCCAGGGCCGCCTGACCGAGCTTCGCCTGCGCCTGCCCGCGGGGTTCACCGTCGAGACGGTGTCGCCCCGCATGGCAGGTTGGAGAGTCGACGGCGGCATCCTGGTGGTCACGCCGCTCGACCCGGTCGAGGAGACGCTGGGGCTCGCCGTGGAGCTCACCGCGCCGCCGCGCGACACCTTCGCGGCGCCGCTGCTGCTGCCGGAAGGCGCCGCCCGCACCACCGTGCTGGCGCGGGCCGACGTGCAGGGAGACGCGCTGCTGAGGGCGGCCGACCTCGCCTCCGCGCGGCCGCCCGACAGCGTCGAGCTGGCGCCGGTGGCGGCGGACCCCACGGTGCGCAAGGGCAAGCCCTACCTGCTGGTCGGCGACCCGGCCCGGCCGCCGCGCTGGCAGGCGGAGTGGTCGGAGCGCACCGAGGTGCTGGCGGCGCAGGTCGACGGCCTGTGGGTCGAGCTGGCCGCCGGCGAAGCGGGGCGGGCCGGCTACCAGCTGTGGGCCGAGGTGCGCAATCGCGCCACGACCCAGCTGGTCATCGCGCTGCCGCCGGGCTTCGAGCTGACGGCCGCCAGCCGCGACGGCGTGCCGCTCGCGCCGGGCCTCGGGCCGGACCAGAGCCTGGCCGTGCCGTTGCTGAGCCGCGAGTCGCCGCAGCTGGTGCATGTCGCCGGCGTGGTGCCCTTCACGCTGCCGCGCGCGGACGGCCAGCTCGCGGTGCCGCTCCCCGCGCTGTCGGCGCCGGCGGCGCGCATCCGGGTGCGGCTGCTGCTGCCCGGCGGCCGCTCGTACGCGCTGGCCGACGGCACGCGCGCGGCGGACGCCGAGATGCCGCCGCGGCCTGCCGCCGCGGTGACCAATGTGCCGCCGCCGGCGGCCGGGGACCTTGCCGGCCAGATGCTGCTGCGGCCGGCGGAGGCGCCCGTCTTCGACGCCGCGGCGCCCTCCCCGGCGCCGGCCGGATGGGTCGTCGTCGCCGCCTCCTGGAGCGCGCTGTCGTCCAACCCCGCTCCTCTCGTGCTGCGCGTTGCCGACAGGAAGGAGAGATCGCCATGGTTCTGAGCCGCTCTCGCTCGACGCCTCTTCCAGTTCCAGCAGCCGTGCCCCCCGCGGCCCGCCTCGCCCGGGCGGCGCTGCTCACCTTGGCGGCCTCGGTCGCGGTGATGGGCCCCGCGGCCGCGCAGCCGCCGGCGGCGCCGCGTCCGGGCGAGGTCAGCCTGGCGCTCGCGGACTACCTCGCCCTCTCGGAGAGCGCCGAGCGTGCCGAGCGGGCGCGGGCGGCAGCCAAGCTCCACCAGGAACCGCCGCTCGCGGAGGTGGTGGCGCAGCGGACCCTCGTAGAGATCGGCGAGATCGGCGAGATCGGCGAGATCGACGGCACCGCTGCCGCTCCCGCCGCCGCCCCCGCCGGTGGGCGTGCTGGCGCCGCAGGCGAAGGCGAAGCCCGCCTGGTGTCCGATCTCGAGATACTCGTGCAGGGGCATCCGCAATCTCGGCTGGCCCTGCCGCTGGCGGGAGTGGCGATGGCGGTCGAGGTCCAATCCGGTGCCATCGGCGGGACCGCCATTGCCGGAGCCGCGGTTACGCCGCATGGCGCCAAAGCGCGCTCGGCGGCGGCTGCGGCGACCGCGATGGCCGCGACGCCCTCCGCCATGGTGGACGGCGGCGCCGCCGCCAAGCCCGGCCTCTACCTGCTGGCCGCGGAGCCCGGACGCTACACGGTGCATGCCCGCAGCAGGGCGCGGTTCGCCAGCGTCCACGGCGAGAGCCGCGTGACCCTGACGCCCATCGTGGCGCCGGTCGCGGTGCTGGAGGTCGCGCTGCCGGCCGGCCTCGCCTGGGAGTGCCAGGGCACGGTCGTGGTCGAGGACCGCGTCGAGGGCGGCCGGCGGCACCTGCGGCTGTCGGCCGGGCGCGGCCTCGAGCCGGTGCTGTCGCTGCGGCGCCGGGTGGCCGGCGACGAGACGGCGGCGCTGCTGGCCCAGGACGACGTCGTCACCCTGCTGCAGCTGCGGCCGGAAGGGCTGCGGCGCCACGACGTGGTGCTCTACGAGGTGACCCGCGGCGGGCTCGCCGACCTGGTGGTCGACCTGCCGCCCGGCCTCGAGGTCGAGCGGGCCGGCACCGACGAAGGGGAGGTGCAGCCGGTCGTCGAGGGGAACCGCCTCGTCGTCCATCGCCGGCGCCGGCTGCAGGGGAGCGGGTTCCTGGTGCTGACCAGCCGCCCTGCCGTCACCGCGGGCCTGCTGCCGCTCGGCCTGATCACCCCCGAGCAGCCGCCTCGCGCCCGCTTCCTGGCCGCCGCGGCCAGCGTGCCCGGCAGCGTGGAGCCGCAACCCGCCGCCAGCTGGGCGAGGGTGGACCTGGGCGATCTGCCGCGGACGCTGTGCGACACCCTGGCGCAGCTCGAGGTCACCGCGGCCTGGAGGCACGAGGAGCGGAGCGCCGCCGGCCCCTCGCCGCCCGCGGCGGTCCAGGTGATCACCGCGCCGCAGGCCGCGGCGCTCGAGACCGTGGTGCGCCGGCGCCTGACCACGACGCTGTTGACCGTCGACGGCACGCTGCTGCACCTGGACCGCTTCGAGCTCGCCCAGGCGGGCGAGGCGCTGACGCTGGCGCTGCCCGCCGGCGCCACCCTGTGGTCCGCCGCGGTCGACGGCCAGCCGGTCCGGCCGCTGACCACCGGCGCCGGTCTCGCGGTGCCGCTCGGCGCCGGCGGGGCGCGGCTGGTCGAGGTGGTCGCGGTGCTCGACAAGGTCGTCGGCAAGGGACGCTCGCAGCTCGCTTTCGAGCTGGCGCAGGTGCGTGTGCCGGTGCTCGAGCATCGCTGGCGCCTGCTGCTGCCCGAGAACGCGCGCTACCGCTTCCGCGCCGCCGACCTGCGCCCGGTGCCCGAGCCGCAAGCGCCTCGCGCAGCTACCTCCGCCGCCGCCGCGGGCAGCCAGGCGACGGGCTCCGGCCAGGCCTCCGGGGAGTTGCAGCGGGTTCCTGCCGCGAGAGATCCGTGGACGATCCTGCAAGCCACCCCCGGGGTGTTGATCGATCGCATCAACGTCGGCGGCAACCTCAGCGGCCAGCAGAGCACCTATAAGGGGTCGGCTGCGTACTTCGACAAGGTCGGCGGCAACCAGCAAGTCCGCGCGACCACGGAGGCCGTCAAGGAGCCGTCCGGCCTCTACGGCCGCCTCGTCGACCAGGGCGGCGCCGTCCTGCCAGGGGCCACCGTCACCGTGGTCACCTCGGACGAGGTGCCCCCGCGGGTCCAGATCACCAACGGCAGGGGCGAGTTCGCGTTCCCGGACCTGGCCGCCGGCGTCTACGAGCTGAAGGCGGAGCTGCGGGGCTTCTCCCCCATCCAGGTGCCAGGCATCCGGGTGACGGCGCCGGACCGCCCCACGGAGGTCGACCTGACGCTCGACTCCGCCGTCGAGGACGTGATCACGGTGACCGGCGAGGCGCCGCTGCTGGATGAGAGGGCGATCAGCATGGGTTCCACGGCCGGCCAGGGCGACCTCGAGGCGTTTCGCCTGGACAAGTCCAGGAAGGTCGCGGTCCCGCCCGCCCGCAATCCCTCCGCGGCGCTGAACGACCTGCGCCAGGGGCTGGTCGGCGGCGTCCGGCCGCTCGCGGTCAGCGTTCCGCAGACCGGCAAGAGCCTGCTGCTGGCCGGCGTGCTGCCGCCGGCACGGGTGGCCATCGAGCTGGAGGTGCGGTCCGGGGTGCGATGAGAGCTAGGACGACGCCGGGCCGCCGACGCGCCGCAGGCGGGTGCTGTGGGGCGGGCGGTCGGGGGTGGGGGAGGGGGCGACCTGCACGCGGTTGCGGCCCTGGCGCTTGGCGAGGTAGAGCGCGCGGTCGGCGGCCGCCACCAGCGCCATGGCCGAGCCGCCGCGGGCCGGCCAGCGGGTCGCGACGCCGGCGCTGACCGTGACCACCGGCGCCGCGGGGGAGGTGGCGTGAGGGATCGCCAGCGCCTCGACGGCCGCGCGCGCCGCCTCGGCGATGCGCTGGGCGCCGGCGGCGTCGAGCTCGGGCAGCACGATCGCGAGCTCCTCGCCGCCGTAGCGCGCCACCAGGTCGGCGGCGCGGCGAGGCACGTCCGCGAGCGCCGCGGCCACCTGCCGCAGGCAATCGTCGCCGGCGGGGTGCCCGTACCGGTCGTTGAAGGCCTTGAAGCCGTCGATGTCGAGCAGGACCAGCGACAGCGGGGTGTCGCTGCGGTGGCCGCGCCGCCACTCGCGCTCGAGCTCGGCGTCGAGCTGGCGGCGATTGGCGATGCCGGTCAGGCCGTCCACCAGCGCCAGGGTCGCGCGCTGCCGCACCTCCTCGTACAAGCGGGCGCTGGCCAGGGCCCCCGCCACCTGCTCGGCGACCTTGGTGAGGAAGGGCAGCTGGTGGTGGAAGGCGGCGAGGCGGGTGCTCTCGATGTTGAGGACCGCGAGGTCGCAGCCCTTGTGGTGGACCGGCACGCACAGCTCCGAGCACACTCCCGGCAGCGTCGGCACGTAGGCCGGGAAGCTGCTGACGTCGTCGAGCAGGATCGGCTCGCCGGTGGCCGCCACCTGGCCGACCACGCCGTCGCCCAGCTCGCGCTCGTAGCCGACGTGGATCGGGGTCGGGCGGGTGGTGGTGAGCGCCTCGCAGACGAAGCAGCCGCGATCGGGAACGATGCTGATGAAGGCCACGAACTCCCAGCCGAAGGCCCGCGCCAGGGTGTCGCAGATGCGCTGCAGCATCGGACGGTATTCGAGGTCCTCGAGGGCGATGCGGGAGATCTCGCTCAGCACCTCGAAGCGCTTCCGGTCCTCGCGCAGCCGCCGCTCGGCCAGGCGGCGGGGGCTGAGGTTGCGGGCGACGGCGGTGAACAGGCGCTCCTCGCCGCGGCGCGACTCGGTGAAGGTGGCCTCGACCGGCACCTCCTTGCCGTTGCGGTCGAGCACCAGCAGCCGCACTCCTTGCCAGGTCAGGTTCCGCACGCCGGTCGCCAGGTACTGCGCCAGCTCCTCGCGATGCACGCGGCGCAGGAACTCCGGCAAGAGCATCGCCGAATCCCGCCCGAGGAGCTCGGCCTCCGGGTAGCCGAGCAGCCGCCCGGCGGCCGGATTGGCGAAGGTCACGGTCCCGCGGGAGTCGAACGTCAGCACGGCATCCACCGCCGTGTCCGCGAGGGTGCGGAAGCGCTCCTCGCTGTCGTGGATCGCCTCCCACAGCTGCCGGCGCTCGCGCGCCGCCGCGGCGAGCGCCCGCGCCGCCAGAGCGGCGGCAACCGCGCCGCCCCCCATGATGAGGGCAGCCAGGGCAATCAGGGCAGTCAAGGCCATGTATCCCTATCTCGTCGTGGACATAACCCATGAGTATACGGCGTGCGCGGGCCGAGCGCGTGGTTGGCGCGCCCGTTTCGTTCTACACTCCTGCGGAATTCGATCAGAGGAGACCCTGGAATGCCCACGCGAGTCCTCTTCGTGCCGGCGCTCGCCTGCGCCGGGTTGCTGGCGGCGGCCGCGGCGCGTCCCGCCTTCCCCGCGTTCAGCATCGAGCAGGTGCTCGGCGCGCCGTTCCCCTCGCAGCTGACGGCAGCGCGCCAGGGCGGGCGCGTGGCCTGGGTGATGGATCGCCACGGCGAGCGCAATGTCTGGGTGGCGGACGGACCGGATTGGGTGCCGCGCCAGGTCACCGGATACCTGGGCGACGACGGTCAGCCGCTGGCCAGCCTGCGGTTGACTCCCGACGGCCAGACGGTCCTCTACGCCCGCGGCACCGAGGTCAACGAGGCCGGCGAGTCGGCCAACCCGGCGAGCCGCGCGCAGGCGCCGAAGCAGCAGGTCTGGGCGGTGGCCGTGCCGGCCGCCCCGGCGCCCGGAGAGGCTGCGGGCGACGCGGCGAGCGCTCATAGGGCCACGCCTCGCCTGCTGGGCGACATGGGGTGCGCGGAGGAAGGCTGCGAGGACATCCAGGTCTCGCCCGACGGCCGCTTCGCGGTCTGGACCACGAAGCATCACCTCTGGCTGGCGCCGGTGGCGCCGGCGGCCGTGGCGGAGACTCCGGCCGCGGGCGCGGCGGCCACGGCGGGTGCGGAGAGCGCGCCAGCCGCGGGCGCGGAGGCCCGGACGGCCCCGGCGGCGGCGCCGGCCCGCCAGCTCCTCGCCCTGCAGGGCGACGCCTCCCAGCAGCGCTGGTCGCCGGATGGCAAGCGCCTCGCCTTCCGCCTCCTCCGCGGCGATCACAGCTACATCGCGGTCTACGAGCTGGCCACCGAGCGGGTGGTCTACCTGGCTCCGAGCGTCGACCGCGACGAGGTGCCGCGCTGGTCGCGCGACGGCTCGCGCATCGCCTTCATCCGTGAGCCGTCGGTGGCCGAGAAGCTGCCGCTCATCCCCGAGCGGCCGCGCCCGTGGAGCCTGTGGCTGGGCGATCCGGCGACCGGCGAGGCGCATGAGATCTGGCGCGGCGCCGCCGGTCCGGAGGGCTCGCTGTCGCCGTTCGCCGCCGACTCGCTGTTCTTCGCGGCCGGCGATCGCATCGTCTTCGCTGCCGAGCAGAACGAGGGCGGCCGCAACCACCTGTACTCCATCCCGGCGGCCGGGGGACAGCCGGCCGAGCTGACCCCGGGGGACTACGACGTCGAGGACGTCGAGCTCAGCGCCGACGGCGGCAGCGTTCTCTACTCGGCCAACGAGCACCGCGCGGACCCGGCCGACGAGGACCGCCGCCATCTCTGGCGGGTGAGCGTCGCCGGCGGCGCGCCGCGGGCGCTCACCGCGGGAGAGGGGATCGAGTGGTCGCCGGTCGAGACGGGCGACGGCAAGGTGGTGCTATGCCTGGGCTCGACCGCCACCACGCCGGCAGCTCCGTACCGTCTCGCCGCTGGACCCGGCAACCGCGTGCCCCTCGCCCCCGATCTCCTGCCTGCCGATTTCCCCGCCGGCGAGCTGGTGGTGCCGCGGCAGGTGATCTTCAAGAGCTCGGACGGCCTGCTCGTTCACGGCCAGCTGTTCCTGCCGCGCAGCGCCCCCTCGCCGGGAAGCGCGGGGGGCGGCGGCTCGCTGCCCGCCCTGGTCTTCACTCATGGCGGGCCCGTCCGGCAGATGCTGCTGGGCTTCCACTACATGCAGTACTACCACAACGCCTATGCGATGAATCAGTACCTCGCCAGCCGCGGCTACGCCGTGCTGTCGGTCAACTACCGCCTCGGCATCATGTACGGGCGCGCCTTCCGCGAGGCGCCGAACAGCGCCTGGCGCGGCTCGGCCGAGTACGGCGACGTCGTGGCGGGAGCTCACTTCCTGCAGCAGCTGCCGCAGGTCGATCCGCATCGCATCGGGCTCTGGGGCGGCTCCTACGGCGGCCTGCTCACCGCGCTCGGCCTGGCGCGCAACTCCGACCTGTTCCTCGCCGGAGTCGACTTCCACGGCGTCCATGACTGGTCGCTCTTCCTGCCGCGCTGGGACGGCGCGGCGGCGTCCCCGGCCGCGCCGCCCGATCTCCGGGAGGCGTACCAGCTGGCGTTCGCATCGTCCCCCGACGCGGCTGTCGATTCCTGGCGCTCGCCGGTGCTGCTGATCCACGGCGACGACGACCGCAACGTGCCGTTCGGCCAGACCCGCGATCTGACCCAGCGGTTGCGCGGCCGCGGCGTGACGGTGGAGGAGCTCATCTTCCCTGACGAGATCCACGACCTGCTGCTGTGGCGGGACTGGGTCCGTTCCTACCGCGCGGCCGCCGACTTCTTCGACCGCCGCCTGCGGGGAGGGCATTGAGCGGGGTCAGAACCCGCGCGAGCCGGCCAGGGACTCACATGCAGTGATCGTGTCTGGCCTCGCCCAGCTGGGGCTCCGCTTGGGAGCGCCATGCCCACTACCCCCGCCGCCTCGCCGCGGCGGGCTTGACATGCCTCGCATGTCTTGGTATTCTATGCCCCGCGTCCCCTCAGGGCCCTCTCCGCTCCGACGCTTGAACTTCGGGTGGCGCTGAGGGTACGATGCATGCAAATGCTTGAGAGAGTTTGATCGCGTAAGACGTAAGGAAGGAGTCTCTCCGCTCTCGCTCCATCGCCGCTCCAGCCAATGGTCCGGCGCCATGTCGGCGCCGGCCTGAATGTCCAGAGGGTCCCGGCCGCCGGGACGACTCGCCCCTACGAGGAGGCACCATGCCACGAGTTCCGCAGCAGGTCTTACGTCCGACGCTGATCCTGGTGCTTGGGCTGGCGGTCGCCGCCGGCGCCTTCGCGTCGCCCTGGGGTGCCGCACCGCGCCCCGGCGGCGCCCACGCGGCGCCCGTTACGCGGCTCGCCGGCACCACGATCGGCACACGGGTGCCGGTGATGGTCGAGCTGGCCGAGCCGCCGGCGGCGATCGACTGGGCCGCCGCGCTGGCCGACAAGTCGGTGCCGAAGGCGCAGGCGCTCGCCAACGCCCGCCGGGCCGCCAAGGCCAAGATCGCGCTGCTCGCGCCGCGCCAGAGCCAGCTGAGCGCGACGCTCAAGGCCGCCCCCTTCGGCGCCCGCGAGCTGTTCCGCTTGCAGCGCGTCATGAACGCGGTCGCGGTCGTGATCGAGCCGTCGAAGCTCGACCAGATCCGGGCGCTGCCCGGCGTCAAGCGGGTGCGGGTGATCACCCCCGAGTACCCGCTCAATGCCACCAGCGTGCCGTTCATCGGCGCGCCGCAGGTCTGGGACCTGCCCGAGCCCATCACCGGCACCGGCGTCCGCATCGGCATCATCGACACCGGCGTCGACTACCTGCACCCGATGTTCGGCGGCACCGGCCTGCTCGCCGACTACAAGGCCGAGTCCGCGGCGACCAGCAAGTTCACCACCAAGGGCTCGTTCCCCACCGCCAAGGTGGCCGGCGGCTTCGACTTCGTCGGCGACGCCTACGACGGCACCAACACGCCGATGCCCGATCCCAACCCGATGGACTGCTTCGGCCACGGCTCGCACGTCGCCGGCACCGCCGGCGGCGTCGGCGTCAACAGCGACGGCACGCCGTACACCGGGCCCTACGGCCCGTCGACGCCGTTCAGCTCGCTGCGCATCGGCCCGGGCGTGGCGCCGGGCGCGCAGATCTACGCCATCCGCATCTTCGGCTGCGGCGGCTTCACCGGCGTGACCACGCAGGGCATCGAGTTCGCGGTCGATCCCGACGGCGACGGCGACTTCTCCGACCACCTCGACGTCATCAACATGTCGCTCGGCTCGCCCTTCGGCGGTCTCTCCGACACCTCCGCCCAGGCTGCCGACGCGGCCGCGCTGGTCGGCATCGTGGTCGTTTCCGCGCAGGGCAACAACGGCGACACCTACTTCATCAGCGGCAGCCCGGGCGTGGCGGAGCGGGGCATCGCGGCGGCGGCGAGCGTCGATGCCGGCGTCAAGGCCGCGGCGGTCGTGGTCAACGCCCCGGCCTCCATCGCCGGCAGCTACGCGGCGCAGCCCGCCGCCTTCGGCGGCTCGACGCCGCCACCCTCCGGACAGACCGGCAACGTGGTCGAGGTGCAATCGGCCACCGGCACGCCCGCCCAGGGGTGCGATCCGCACTACACGAACGCCGCGGCGATCAAGGGCAACATCGCGCTGATCATGCGGGGCACCTGCAAGTTCCAGGCGAAGGTGACCAACGCCCAGGCCGCCGGCGCGATCGCCGCCATCGTCTTCAACAACGTCCCCGGCGATCCCACCCTCATCAACATGGGTCCGGACGGCGTCTCGCCGCCGGTGACCATCCCGTCGGTGTTCATGGACACCGCCGACGGCACGCTGATCGCCGGCACGAGCGGCGTCAACGCCACCCTGGGGCTGGTGAGCGCGGCGGACACGCTGGCGTCGTTCAGCTCTCGCGGTCCGCGCGGCGGCGGCTCCTTCCCGATCGGCCTCAAGCCCGACGTCGCGGCTCCCGGATTGAACATCCCCTCGACCCAGACCGGCGTCGTCTGCACCAGCCCCACCCAGGGCTGCATCAGCCCCGATCCCTCCGGCTTCATCCCCGGCGGCCAGGTGCTGGTCCTGTCGGGGACCTCGATGGCGACGCCGCACACCGCCGGCACCATGGCGCTGCTGCGGGAGCTCCACCCCGACTGGTCGGTCGAAGAGCTGAAGGCCCTGCTGATGAACGGCGCCGTGCACGACGTCACGGTGGGCATCAACACGGTGGGCTTGGACCCCGCCACCAAGTACGGCCTCGGCCGCATCGGCGCCGGCCGCATCGACGTCCCGAGCTCGGCCCAGAACAGCGTCACCGCGTTCAACGACGACGACCCGGGCACCGTCACGCTCGGGTTCGACAGCCCGGTAGTCTCGAGCGTCGATCGGGTCAAGCGGCTGCGGGTGGTCAACCATGGCTCGCAGACGGCCACCTTCGACGTCGGCGTCGACGACCTGACGGTCGCCCCCGGCGTCTCCTTCTCGCTGGTCGATCCCAGCCAGGCGTCGCTCAGCGTGCCGGCGGACTCCGCCGTCCAGGTGGCGGTGCAGATGAAGGCCGACGCCACCAAGATGGACCACACCGCCGACGCGACCGTGTCGGCCACCCAGGCAGACCCGATCTTCGGGCTGGGTGCCCTGCCGCGCCACGTCCTCACCGAGGCGGGCTCCTACCTCACCTTCGGGCAGGGAGGGGCCACCAAGCTGCGGGTGCCGCTCTACTCGGCGCCGGTGGCCGCATCGGCGATGGCCGGCGCCGCCCCGATCTCGACCGACAGCAGCGGTGCCGGCACCACGGCCATCCAGCTCTCCGGCATCGGCGTCTGTACCGGAACGGTGGCTGCCGGACAGTGCAACGGCAATTACCCGGTCAGCGAGGCTTCGCTGATCACACCCTTCGAGCTGCAAGCCGTGCACGCGCTCGATCCCACCATCCCGCCCTTCGCCAACATCCAGTACGCCGGCGTGGCCTACGACCAGACTGACGATCTGATCCTGTTCGGCATCTCTACCTGGGGACCGTGGTCCACGCTCAACGACGTCTCCTTCAGCATCTACATCGACACCCAGAACAACGGCACCTTCGACAAGGTGCTGTTCAGCTCCAACCCGGGGACGATCGCTGCCGACTTCGGGGGCAATGGCGGCGCCAACGGTCAAGACGTCCCCCTCACCGCCTTCCTCGACGTCCCGTCGGGGAAGATCTTCGGTCCCGAGACCTTCGTCAACCTGCTGCCGGCGAACGTGGTGGACAGCCGCGTCTTCAACAACAACGTCATCCTCCTCGGCGCCAGCCCGAAGGACCTGGGCTTCAAGGGCACCGCCTTCCACTGGAGGGTCGAGACCTGCCCGGGCTTCCAGCCGCTCTGCGTCCAGGTCGGCGGCCCCACCTTCTTCTACGACCAGGCGAATGGGCCCTTCACCTGGAACTTTGCCGCGCAAGGCCTCGACTACGGCGGCAACTTCCTCGCCTTCGATCTCGACGGCACCAGCCTGCCCGCCCACTTCAACATCGGCAACTACATCAACAACGGCTCGCTGGGCGCCCTGCTGCTCCACACCCACAACGCCGGCGGCACGCAGGCGCAGGTCCTGCCGCTGCAAGGCTCGCGCTTCGCCGACGTCTCGGTCGCCACCTCGGTGTCGCCGGCGACGGTGCCAGCGGCGAAGATCAACACCCCCGTGACTCTCACCATCCAGGCATCCAACGCCGGCCCCAACAAGGCGCGCCAGGTGGTCGTCTTCGACGCGCTGCCGAGCGGCCTGACCTATGTCTCGGATGACGGCGGCGGCGCCTACGACCCGAACCTCGGGCTGTGGACCGTCGGCCAGCTCGCCGTCGGCGCCAGCGCCACCCTCCACGTCACGGCGGCCGTGACCGGCACCGGCGAGATCATCGACACGGCGCAGATCGCGTCGTCGAAGCCGATCGACCCGAACCCCGAGAACGACTCGTCCCAGGTGACGCTGAACGCGCCGCGCCTGGCCGACCTGGCGGTCGCCGCCAGCGCCAGCGCCAGCAGCGTCAACGTCGGCACGGGAGTCACCTTCACCGTCAAGCTCGACGACAACGGCGCCAACGCCGGTGGCGATCCCTCGTACAGCCCCCGCGTCCACGTCATCCTCGGCGGCGCCAAGTACGACGCCGCGCACATCAGCGTGTCGCAGGGGAGCTTCGATCCCACCTCCGGCATCTGGCAGCTGGGCAGCGTCGGCAGCGGCGTCACCGAGACCCTGCAGTTCCGGGTGGTGCCGCTCCACGCCGGCTCGGTGGGGATCCACGTCGACGCGATCGCCTCGACGCCGGACCCGAACCTGATCAACAACCATGCCAGCGTCACGGTGAGCGTCCACTAGCCACCACCAACCATCCCCGGCAGGCGGGCGACCGCCGCGGTCGCCCGCCTGCCGCTTCATCCTTCGATCGACAAGCCACGGGCCGCCGCTGCCAGCCGGCAGACGGCGGCGCGATCAGGGGCGGCCGGACGAGCCGGCCGCCCCTGATCGAGGCTGCGAGAACCTAGAGATAACCGAGGCGCCGCGGGACCGGCGATCCCGCGGGCAGGGAGTCGAGCCAGTTCGCCACGCGGGGGGACATCGCCGGCGAGGGCGCCGACGTCCGCCGCGTGCCGAACCGTTCGGCGGCGGGCAGGGTGGGCAGGAACTTCGGCTGCTGCCGGGCCTGGGCCGCCTGCTCGTAGGCGTAGGCGAGGGCGATGAGCCGCGGCTCGCTCCAGGCGGTGCCGGTGAAGCTGAGGCCGATCGGCAGGCCGAACGCGGTGCCGCCAGGCACCGTGATGTGGGGGTAGCCCGCCACCGCCGCCGGCGTCGAGTCGGCGCCCTGGAAGTGGTCGCCGAGGACGAGGTCGGTGGTGAAGGCGGGGGTGCCGGTCGGCGTCACGATGGCGTCGACGTTGAACATCTGCAGCACGGCGTCGATGCCCTGGGCGCGAGCAAGGGCATGGGCGTTGATCTGCGACTGCGCGTACTGGGCGGCGGTGATGCCGCTGTTCTCGCAGATGAGGAAGATCTCCTGGCCGAAGTACTGCAGCTCGATGTCGGCGTGCGCGTTGTTGAAGGCGATGAGATCGGCCAGGTTTTGCACCGAGAGGCCGACCCGGGTGGCGAGGTACTTCGCGATGTCGAAGGGGAAGCTGTAGAACAGCACGTTCGTCTCGTCGACGCCGGCGAAGAGCTGCGCGGCGCTGGGCAGGTCGGCCGGATCGACGAGCGTCGCGCCCGCCGACTTCAGGATCTCGAGCGCCGCTTCGAAGGACGCGTCCGTCTTGTCGCTGTAGCCGGTGAAGGTGGCGCGGGCGACGCCGAGGCGGGCCCCCTTCAGGGCATTGGGATCCAGGAACTGCGTGTAGTCGGTGTGGAAGTTGCCGGCGCTCGCCGCGGTCGCCGGGTCGCGCGGGTCGACGCCGACCAGGGCTCCCAGCACCGTCGCGGCGTCGGCCACCGTGCGGGCGTGCGGCCCGACCACGTCCTGGTCGTGGGAGATCGGCACCACGCCGGCGCGGCTGGTGAGGCCGAGCGTGGTCTTGATGCCGACGACGCCGTTCATCGAGGCGGGGCAGACGATCGAGCCGTCGGTCTCGGTGGCCAGCGCGAAGGTGGTGAAGTTGGCCGAGGTCGCGGCGCCCGAGCCGGCGCTCGAGCCGCAGGGGTTGCGGTCGAGGTAATAGGGGTTGTGGACCTGGCCGCCGCGGCCGCTCCAGCCGCTCGAGGAGTGGGTGGAGCGGAAGTTGGCCCACTCGCTGAGGCCCGCCTTGCCGAGGATCACGGCGCCGGCGGCGCGCAGCCGGGCGGCGACCGTGGCGTCCTGGGTAGGAGCCGGGCCGAGCAGGGCGAAGGAGCCCGCGGTGGTGTGCAGCTTGTCGGCGGTGTCGATGTTGTCCTTGAGGACCACCGGGATGCCGTGCAGCGGGCCGCGCGGACCCTTGGTGTGGCGCTCCTTGTCCAGCGCCAGGGCGATGCTGATGGCGTCGGGGTTGACCTCGAGGATGGAGTTGACCCTCGGGCCGCGCTTGTCGAGGGCGTGGATGCGTGCCAGGTAGTACTCGACCAGCTCGGTCGAGCTGAGATGGCCCTTGGACATCATGCTCTGCAGCTCGGCGATGGTGGCCTCGTTGAACTCCGAGGGTGCCGCGGCGACGGCGGCCTGGATCTCCTCGGGCGTAGCCTCCTCGGCGAGGTCTCCGGCATCCTGCGCCCGGGCGGCGGAGCCGGTGAGCATCCCGGCTCCCGCCATCGAGGCGCCGGCGCCGGCCAAGGCGCCGAGCCGGAACAGGGTGCGCCGATCGACCCCGCTGGCCGTGGTCCGATCCTCGCCGTCTCGACGGCCGTCAAGAGGCAGGTCTGAAGGTTCCCTGGGCGGACGATCTGCCGACATGAGCTTCCTCCTTCCTTGTGTAGGGTTAGGACATGGGACATCGAAGGTTGAGCAATTCATACATGCCGTCAACGTGGGGCCAGAACCTGCAAAAGGCTGCCGTGGTAAGTCCCGGCGGCGTGCGAAAAGGTTCAAACGAGCCGCACTGCCAAGCGGGAATCCCGGGGATCGCAAGCCCGGCCGCAGGTCCATTGCCTGCCAGGCTGGCGACGCTCCTGGGCGAGGGAAAATCCACTCCCATGAAGGAGAGGGTGTCGCCTCCTCTCGAAGGAGAGCCCTCAGCTCCGCCATACAGCGAGCGAGCTGACGTGCTGCCCTGGTCAAGGATTGCATGCACGGAACGTGCACAGACCGCCAGCCCGCACCAGGCCCAGCGCACCTGGCGCGGGCGTCGGCGGACCGCCTCCACGGGCTCGCAGGCCTTTCGCTTTTGCAACCGATGGTGCGGGCAGCCGCAGAAGAGCCTGCCTCAGAGACAAGAGGGTGGCGAAGGGTAGTGCCGGGCAGTGATCAAGGGGAAGGAGATCGTGGAGTGACTGCCGGCCGACGCCGGTCAGCAAGCCGAACTAGGGAGATCTGGGGGCAGGAGAGGGGTGCGGAGCCGCTTGGAGGTAGTCACGCTCGACTCTCTTTCCATTGAAGACGCCCGCCAGCTGATCAGCAAGTCAGAATTATTTGACGCGGCGCCCCAGTCCACGACTTTGAAAGATTTTCTATATGATCAGACCGGTGGCCACCCTTCATTGCTCCAGGAGATTTTGGCCATCATAACTCGCAGCGGAGCTGACGCAAAGACGCTGTCTGAGGTACTGACGAAGGAATGCGAGGAGCTCGCCGAACGTGGTGGTAGTTTCTTTCAGCAATACATGCGCGAGTTAACCTTCGAGGACATTATCTATTTGCTGGCCATCGCCTTGAAAGCAGGCCATCAGGATTGGCACCCACCACAAACGGTTATAAAAAGGTTCATCGCGGCAGGCCTTGTACGAGAAGGTCCGGGTGGCTTGCCGGAGCCGACTTGCAAGCTTTTCTTCAGGTGGCTGCGGCGCAATGTCACAAGCATTTCTCCCGCCCTAACACAGGCCAAAGCCGATTAGCTATTGGCAGGGCAGCCAAGTTGTCCGAGCGACTTATTCAAGATATAGTTAATACGCTGCTGATTGCGGTTGACCAGATTCTCAAGGAGAGCGGTTGTCATCCTTCGTTCTTGCAATATTTCTGCTCCGAATTAATCGAAGTTCTGGCAAGAAGGAACAGGAAGATCGTGACGCCTGCAGAGGTAACTTCCGTGAGAGAGAAGCGCGAATATCGCGATTTTGTTATGAAGCCATTCAGGTCGGATACCGATTTTTCGCTCTTTGAGCGGTGGCTTGTGCTCTCATTGGCTGGCGCAAAGAGGTTCGACTTCAATGCAAAGGAGATCATGGACAGCCTCGGGCAGAAGGAGCCGTGGCTAACTAGCATCGAGGTAGACAGGGCCCTCCGAAGCCTAGAATTAGCGGGCTTAGTCCGCGCTGACCAGCGTTCCGCGGACAGTTCTGTGAGCAATAGTGAGGTGGCCTATAAGTGGACTATTCCAGCTTTCGTGAATATGTTAGAGAAAACGACCGACATCGAAAGGCAGACGAGGGAGTTGAAGGCAATGTTTGTTCTCGCGTCCGGGCGCAAGATAACCGAGGAGATAAAGAAATGACACCGGCAGAGCTATTGGAGGTGGCGCGGCGAGTTCTTAGCGAGAGCTTGGCTGTTCAAGGGGGCGAAAGCTATTTGTTCTTTACCGACTTCAACTCACCTTGGGAGGAACGGTTTTCGCAAATGGTAGAGCGGCGTAAGTTCTTGCATGCCCTGTACGAGGCGTTTGTGGAAGTCAGTGGAGGGTTTGGGAGTGCAAGGCACGACAAGTACCAGTCAACGACTCGACATGGAGGTGAGCCCGGTGAGAACGTCTGGCGTCTAGCGTTCGGAGAGACGCTCTACGGCCGCTTGCTTGAGAATGATCTTCTCTGGAAACTCAAGGGGGAGGTGGATCTTACCAGCGAGGAGACCGCGATGATCGATCTCTGGCTGAGGCAATATGAGAACGAGATCGTAAGGTGTGTAGCTGCTTTTCCCTGGTATTCGATGACTCACACGCGTTTTACACGCCTATTGGTGAAGAGTGGTTGCCGCGTGGCGAGTATGCCAATGCTGACGCAATCTGTCCTCGAGGGGCCGATGCGAGCCGATTGGCAGGAAGTGGCGGTGACGACGCAGCGAGTTTATGAACGCCTTCTAGCCTGCTCTGAGTTGCGCCTAACGTGCCCGGCTGGAACCGACCTCGTGGTCGAGATCGGTGCTCATGAGCTTGTGCACAAGGATACTGGATTGTTGCGAGAGAGAGGGGCGCTTGGAAACCTGCCGGCAGGCGAAGCTTACTTGGTGCCCAAGGCGGGAAGCGCTGCAGGTACCATCGTCTTCACCTCCGGGCCAGAAAGGCCGGAAGTCGCAGCTACGGTTGCCATTGTTGAGAATGGCCAAGTAGCCTACTTCAAGAATGATACGGAATACAGCAGGTTACTAGAAGAGAGATTTCAGAGAGATTTCTACTTCCGGCACGTTGCTGAACTGGGGATTGGCACGAACCCTCTCGCAAGGGATGTAGGTAGTATGATCGAAGGAGAGAAGATTCAAGGCACGGTTCACGTCGCTCTGGGCGATGACAAGTCGATGGGGGGGGACATCGAGGCGTCAGAGCATTGGGACCATATCCTCGTGGGAGTCTCGCTGACAGGGACGCTTAGGACGGGAGGGCAAACTGTCTTCATTAAGGATGGAAGCCTATTGTCGTAGCGGTTGTCGTTCTTGGCAGCCCGTGAGCTTCCCGTGCGGTCGGGCTGGGCGTCTGGACAGTGCTCAGGAGAAGCCCGGCGGCAACACACGGATAGCGCGCGGCTCGAGGCTGCAGGGATCTGGGCGGCAATCGATCTTAGCCGGATCTCACCGGCGAAGATCGGCGAACAGCTCGGCGATCCTGCAGCTGAAGCCGGGCACGGCTTCCCCGCCGTCCAGCATGTCGTCCTCGGTAAGGTGCACCGCGCTGGTCCGGCGACCGGCGCGGGAGTGGCTGCGGACGATGCGCCTTGCCGGATCGATGACCCAGACCGCTCGCACCCCGAGCCTCAGGTAGTCGGCGACCTTGGAGCGCACCTCACCCGGGCGACTGCTCGGGGTGAGCACCTCGACGGCGAGGTCCGGAGCGAGCTCCAGGAAACGAGGCTCGAGCCCTCCGGCGGGGAGACGCTCCCTGGAGACGAAGGCCACGTCAGGGCAGAGGAGGGTGTCCGGATCGCGCTCGAGTATGAAGCCCGCCTCGGCGGTGAACAGGGCTCCCAGATCGTGGGTGTAGATGTGCTGGGCCAACGCGACCAGCAGGCGGGCGCTGACGGCCCCGTGGGCGCTGATGGCCGGCGTCACGAGCCGCAGCACCCCGCGCCGCAGCTCGTGGGGCAGGTCGGGCTGAGGCACCCGGAGCAGGTCGTCGACGGTAAGAAGAGTCTTGGAGCCCATCGGAGTGCGCCCAGGCATCGGTCTCGAGGCATCCTATCTCGATTGACGGAAAAGCTCACGCCGAACGCCACGAGACCCACTACCGCCACGAGACCCACGACCCGCCGCGACGCCGGCGAGGTGCCGCGGACGGAGTGCGTGAGCCGGCGCGGGTCGGGTGCCTGGCCTCAGGCCGGCTCTGCTTGCGCGACCGGCGATCTCACGGGCGCGGCGGCCTTCGAGGCGGCGGGGAGGAGGCGGGCCGAGTTGAGGATGAAGGCCAGCTCGGAGGCCACGTGGATGAAGGCGGCGAGGAGGGGGTTCAGGTAGCCGAAGGCGGCGAGGCCGACTCCCAGGGCGTCCACGCCCAGCGTGCCGGCGAAGTTGAAGCGGAGGATGCCGCGGCAGCGGCGGGCGATGCGCACGGTCTCGACGAACTTTCCCAGGTCGTTGCCGAGCAGCACGACGTCGGCGCTCTCGCGCGCCACGTCGGTCCCCGAACCCATCGCCACGCCGACGGTCGCGGCGGTGAGCGCCGGCGCGTCGTTGACGCCGTCGCCGACCATCGCCACGCGCCGGCCACGATCGACCATGTCGCGCACCGCCGCCATCTTCGCCTCCGGCAGCAGGGCGGCCCGCGTCTCGTCCAGGCCCAGCTCGGCGCCCACCGCGGCGGCAATCGCCTCGCCGTCGCCGGTCAACAGGATCGTCCTGATGCCCATCTGCCGCAGTGCGCCGACGGCCGCCGCCGCCTCGGGACGGATGGCGTCGCCCACCCGGATGGTGCCGAGCAGGCGGCCGCCCCGCGCCACCAGGACCTCGGAGGCCACCTGGCGGTCGGCACCGCGCGGGCCGGCCTGGGCGAGGCTGGCGGCAGGGGCGGCAGGCGCGGCAGGGGCGGCAGGGGCGGCGGCAGCGGCGGCCGGGGCGGTGAGGCCATGGATGGCCAGCAGGGCCCGGTTCCCGGCGACGATCTCCTCCTCCTCCTCCTCCTCCTCCTCCTCTCCCGGGCGAGTACGGGAGCGGGCGCGGGTGCGGGCGACGATGCCCTTGCCCGGCAGGTAGTCGAAGGACTCCGGCTCGGCGGCCGGCAGCCCGGCGCGGTCCGCCTCGGCGACGATCGCCTTGCCGAGCGGATGCTCCGAGCGCCGCTCCGCGATCGCCGCCGCCGCGAGGAGGTCCGCGGCGGCGACGCCCGGCACCGGCGCCAGCTCGAGCACTGTCGGAGAGCCCAGGGTGAGCGTGCCGGTCTTGTCGAAGGCGACGACGTCCACCGCCCACAACGACTCGAGATAGCGGCCTCCCTTGACGATCGCCCCCTCGCGCGCGGCGCGGCCGATGGCGCCGAGCACGGCGAGGGGCGTGCCGGCGGCGATGCCGCAGGCGCCGGCGACGATGATGACCGAGATGGTCGAACGCACGTTCCTGGTCAGCAGGAAGGTCAGCGCGGCGCAGGCCAGCGCGAAATAGACCAGGTAGCCGGCATAGCGGTCGGCGGTCTTCTGCACCGGCGCCCGCGAGCGCTCGGCGCGCTCCACGGCTTCGACGATCTTGCCGAAGCTGGTGTCGCGGCCCAGCCGCTCGGCGCGCACCTCGAGCGCCCCCGATTGGTTGATGGTTCCGGCGTAGACGGTCGCGCCGGCGACCTTCTCGGCCGGCGCCGATTCGCCGGTGATCGTCGCTTGGTCGACCCACGAATGGCCGGCGGTCACGGTGCCGTCGACCGGCACCCGCGCCCCGGGGTTGACCAGCACGGCGTCGCCGGCGCGAACCTCGGCGGCCGGCACCTCGCGCACGGCGCCGTCCCGGCGGACCATGGCCGTGCGCGGCAGGAAATCGAGCAGCTCGCGGATGGCCCGGCGGCCGCGGCCGACGGTGAGCCCTTCGAGGATCTCGGCGACGAGCACGAAGACCGCGATCACCAGGGCCGTGAAGGTCTCCCCGACGACGAGAGCCGCCACCAGCGCCAGGGTCATCGAGAGCTCCATGGTCATCCGCCGCGCTCTCAGGTTCTCCCAGGCCTCCTTGAAGATCGGGTAGCCGCCCACCGCGATGCCGAGGAGGCCGATGACGCTGGCGCGCGGCCACGGCTCCCAGAGCCGGAACCACACCGCCGCCGCGGCGAGGGCGGCGAAAGCGATGCGCGCCAGCTCCGGCCAGGGGACCACCGTGGCATGGCCGTGATCGTGGCGGTCGTGGTCGAGGTCGTGATCGTGGTCGTCTGTCATGGCACCTGGTCCTGGCTCATCGCAGGTAGCTGCGCACCACCTCGATCAGCTCGTCGGCCGCGCGGCTGCCCGCGGACCCCGCGGACTTGCCGCCGAAGGTGTGCTCGCGGATGTGGTCCTCGAGCACCTCGGCCATGAGGCCGTTCATGGCGCCGCGGGCGCTGGCGATCCGCCGCAGCACCTCGCCGCACTCGAGCCCCTCGTCGAGGGCGCGGGTCACGGCGTCCAGCTGTCCGCGGATCCGGGCGACACGTTGCGTGAGCTTGCGCTGATTGTGGATGACGTGGGACATGGTGTTATATAGTCTAGTCCACTATGCTATGAAGCGCAAGCCGGGACAAGCCGGGGCTGCGCTTCCTGCGCTCCCCGGCTGTCACACGAACGCCGCACCAGCCTGTGAAGATCGAGGGCTTCGCGCGCACATTCCGGCGAGGCTTCCGGGGGAGGGACCGCGGATGCGCAAGACGAGCCCGCAGCAGAGCGCCAGGCCCGCCAGGCCGGTGCGGATGGCGCTTGCCCTGGCCATCGTCTCCCTTGCCGCCTGCTCGCGTCCGGGCACGCCCGACGGCGGGGCGGCGGCCGGCGGCGCCTCGCCCGCGCTCGAGCGGCGGCAGGGCAACGTCGTCGTGCTGCCGCCGGGCTCGCCGCTGCTGGCCCGCCTGCGCACCGAGCCGGTGCGGACCGAGAGTGCCAGGCGGGAGCTGACGACGCCCGCGGTGATCGAGGCGGTGCCCGGTCTCACCGCCCGCATCTTCCCTCCCGTCTCGGGCCACCTGGTCAAGCTGTCGGCGCAGCTGGGCGATCGCGTGAGCAAGGGCGAGGTCCTGGCCACCATCAACTCTCCCGACTACATGTCGGCGCAGAGCGACTACGCGCGCGCCCGCAGCACGCTCGATCTCACGGAGCGCAACCTGCGGCGCCAGAAGGATCTGCTCGAGGCCAAGATCGCGGCCCGGCGCGACGTCGAGCAGGCCCAGAACGACTTCGATTCCGCGCGCAGCTCGCTGCTCGCCGCCGAGGGCCGGCTGCGCGCCTACGGCATCGACCCGGCGCGCGACCGGCCGGAAGATCCACTGGTGCTGCGCTCTCCCGTCGCCGGCCGGGTGATCGACGTCGCCGCGGGCATCGGGGAGTTCCGCAGCGACACCACGGCGCCGCTGATGACCATCGCGGACCTCTCGACCGTCTGGCTGACCGCCAGCGTGCAGGAGAAGGACATCCGCTTCGTGAGCAAGGGCCAGGAGGTGCGCGCCGCGCTCGCCGCCTGTCCCGGGGAGCAGGTCGCGGGCCGCGTCCTGGCGGTCGGCGAGATCCTCGACCCTGACACGCGCGCCACCAAGGTGCGCGTCGCGTTGCCCAACCCTGACGCCCGCTACCGGCCCGGCATGTACGCCACCGTCACCTTCCTGGGATTCCCGGTGCCGCGGCTGACGGTGCCGACCTCGGCGCTGGTGCAGATCGGCAATGCCGCGTTCGTCTTCCAGGAGATCGCCGCGGGCCGGTACCAGTCCGTCCAGGTGGAGCCCGGCGAGCAGCGCGGCGGCCGCACCGAGATCCGCCGCGGCCTCGCTCCCGGCGCCGTCGTGGTGGCCGAGAACGGAGTGCTGCTGCAGTGATCGCGCGCCTGGTCGGCTTCTGCCTGGCGCGCCGCTGGCTGGCGATGGCGGTGCTCGCCGCGATCTCCCTCTTCGGTCTCTACGCGCTGCGGCGCCTCGACGTGGACGCCTACCCCGACATCGGCGACGTCACCGCCCAGGTCATCACCCAGTATCCCGGCCATGCCGCCGAGGAGGTCGAGCAGCAGATCACCATCCCGCTCGAGCGCGAGCTCAACGGCACTCCCGGCCTGCACGTGATGCGCTCGAAGAGCACCTTCGGCCTGTCGCTCATCACCCTGGTGTTCATGGACGGCACCGAGGATTACTTCGAGCGCCAGCGCATCCTGGAGCGGATCGGCAACGTGACGCTGCCGCCGGGCGTGCAGGCCGGCCTCGATGCCGTCACCTCGCCCACGGGCGAGATCTATCGCTACACCGTCGAATCCCACCTGCGCGGTCCGCGCGAGCTGCGCGACCTCCAGAACTGGGTGGTGATCCCGCGCCTCAAGCAGGTCCCGGGCGTCGTCGACGTGAATCCTTTCGGCGGCGAGAACTACCAGTTCCAGGTCTACGTCGATCCCGAGAAGCTGGTCAAGTACGGCCTTGGCTTGAAGCAGGTCACCGATGCCATCGCCGCCAACAACGTCAACGCCGGCGGCAGCCTCATCGTGCGCGGCGAGCAGAGCATCGTGGTGCGCGGCCTCGGCGCGATCACCAGGCTCGAGGACCTGGAGACCATCGTCATCGCGCAGAAGGGCGGCACGCCGGTCTTCGTGCGCGACATCGGCCGCGTCCAGCTGGGCGCGGTCGAGCGCCAGGGGATCCTCGGCAAGGACGACGACGACGACGCCGTCTCGGGCATCACGCTGCTGCTGCGCGGCGCCAACCCGTCGCGGGTGCTCGACGGCATTCACGCCAAGGTGGCCGAGCTGAACGCCAAGGTGCTGCCGCCCGACGTCAAGGTCGTCCCGTATCTCGACCGCACCGAGCTGGTCGCGACCACCCTGCACACCGTCACCCGCACGCTGATCGAGGGCATGCTGCTGGTCGTCCTGGTGCTCATCTTCTTCCTCGGCAGCCTGCGCGGCGCCCTGCTGGTGGCGCTCACCATTCCCTTCGCGCTGCTCTTCGCCTTCGCGCTGATGCATCTGACCAACGTGCCGGCGAACCTGCTGTCGCTGGGCGCCATCGACTTCGGCATCATCGTCGACGGCGCCATCGTGCTGATGGAAGTGATCCTGCGCCGCCGCGAGAAGCATCCCGAGAAGCCGCTGAAGGTGGCCCACGCGCGCAACGCCGCCGCGGAGGTGGCGAAGCCCATCTTCTTCGCCACGCTGATCATCATCACCGCCTACCTGCCGCTGTTCGCTTTCGAGCGCGTCGAGCGCAAGCTGTTCACGCCGATGGCCTTCACCGTCGGCTACGCGCTGGTCGGCGCGCTGCTGTTCGCGCTCGCCGCGGTGCCGGCGCTCGCCTACCTGGCCTACCGGCGGCCGGCGCGCACCTTCCGCAACCCGGTGCTCGAATGGCTCGGGCGCATCTACGACGCCTACCTGCAGCGTCTCGTCTCGCGGCCCGCGATCGCGCTGGTCCCGGCGCTCGCCGTGGGCGCGCTGACCGTGGTCCTGGCGTTCACCGTCGGCCGCGAATTCCTGCCGTACCTCGACGAGGGCTCGATCTGGATGCAGATCAACCTGCCGCCTGGCATCTCGATCCGCAAGGCGACGGAGATGGCGCGCAGCTTCCGCCAGGCCGCGGGCAGCTTCCGCGAGGTCTCCTACGTCGTCACCCAGACCGGGCGCAACGACGACGCCACCGATCCCTGGACGTTCTCGCACATCGAGAGCGCGGTCGGGCTGCGGCCGTACGGCGACTGGGGCGGCGACAAGCAGGCGCTGATCGAGCGCATGAGCAGGACGTTCGCGGCCAAGCTGCCCGGAATGGAGCTCGGCTTCTCCCAGCCGATGATCGACGGCGTCAACGACAAGATCGCCGGCGCGCACTCGGAGATCGTCATCAAGGTCTTCGGCGACGCTTTCGCCGAGACGCGACGCATCGCCGAGGAGATCGCCGCCCAGCTCGGGCACATCGCCGGCGCCGCCGACGTGGCCATCGACCAGGAGCCGCCGCTGCCGCAGCTGCAGATCAGGATCAACCGCCAGGCCGCCGCGCGGTTCGGCATCAACGTCGCCGACATCGCGAGCCTGATCGAGACCGCGATCGGCGGCAAGGCGGTGACCAGCGTCTATCTCGGCGAGCGCAGCTACGACGTGGCCGCGCGCTTCGTCGAATCGGTGCGCGGCAACCCGGAGGCGATCGCCAACCTCACGGTGCCGTCGTCGACCGGCGCGCGCATCCCGCTGTCGCAGGTCTCCGACATCCAGATCGGGGCCGGCGAGAGCACCATCACCCGCGAGATGGGCCGCCGTCACATGACGGTGAAGGTGGACCTGCGGGGGCGCGACCTGGCGTCGTTCATCGACGAGGCGCAGGGCCGGATCGATCGGTCGGTGCGCTTCGACCGCGCCAGGTACGAGGTTGCCTGGGGAGGTCAGTTCGAGAACCAGCAGCGCGCACAGGGCCGCCTGGCGGCGATCGTCCCGGCGGCGCTGGCGCTGATCTTCCTGCTGCTCTATGCCGGCTTCGGCCGGGTGCGCCACGCGGCGCTGATCCTCATCGTCGTGCCGCTGGCGCTGTGCGGGGGCCTCGCCGCGTTGCAGTTGCGGGGCATGACGATCAACGTCTCGAGCGCGGTGGGCTTCATCGCGCTGTTCGGGGTCGCGGTGCAGAACGGCGTCATCATGGTCTCCCGCCTCAACCACCAGCGCGCGGGCGGCTCCTCGCTCGAGGAGGCCCTGCGCCGCGGCGCCGGCGTGCGGCTGCGGCCGGTGCTGATGACCGCGACGGTGGCGATCCTGGGGCTGCTGCCGGCCGCGACCAACCATGGCGTCGGCAGCGACGTCCAGCGGCCGCTCGCGACGGTGATCGTCGGCGGCCTGCTGGGCGCGACGGTGCTGACGCTGCTCATCCTCCCGGCGGCCTACTACGTCATGGAACGCTGGGCCGCCCGCCGGGCCGCGGCGCCGCCGCCAGCCGAGGAGACGGCGCCGTGAGGGCGGGAGGAGGCGGGGTCATGGATGGATCACGAGCGTTGCGCCCGCCGGGCCGCCGGCTGGCGTGGGTGCTGATCGCCCTGTTGCCGGGCGCCGCGGCGCCCGCCGTCGTCGATGCGGCGAATGCGGCGAATGCCGCGAATGCCGCGAATGCCGCGAATGCCGCGAATGCGGCGCCGCCGGAGCTCGCGGCGGCCGCGGCGACCGAGGTCACGGGCGGGGGAGCGGTGGGGGTGGGAGAGCCCCTCTCGCTCAGGGCCTACCTGGCGGAGGTGGCGGCGTCGAACCTGGACTATGCGGCGGCGCGCTACAACGTCTCGATCGCCGAGGCGCAGCTCGTGGCGGCCAGGGTCTTTCCCAATCCGACGCTCAACGGCGGCACCTCGGGGCGGGACGTCACGCACCACGGCGAGCTGCGGGAGCCCGCCAACGACGACGCCGGCTTGACGCAGACGATCGAGCTCGGCGGCAAGCGCCGCAAGCGCGTGGCGGTCGCCCGGGCCAACCTGGCCCAGGCGGCGGCGACCCTCGAAGACTTCTTCCGGATGCTGCGCGGCAATGCGGCGACGGCGTTCGTCGACGCGCTCACCAAGCGCCGCATCGCGGAGGAGAAGCTGCGCTCCGCCGGGGCGCTCGACCAGCTCGTGGCGGCGAACCGCAAGCGCCTCGAGGTGGGCGACATCGGCGAGATCGATCTGACGCAGTCGCGGGTGGACGCCCTGCAACTCCACGCCGACCACCTGTCCTCGGAGTCCGACGCCCAGGTCGCGGCCATCGCCCTGGAGCAGCTGCTCGGCCGCCTCGGGCCCGCGCCCGGAGTGCCTCGCCCGGTCGTGCCGGTGGGCAACCTGGAGGGTCCGCCGCGGAGCTTCGACGAGACGGCGCTGATCGCGGCGGCGCTCGAGCGCCGGGCCGACGTGGTCGCGGCCCGCCGGGCCCTCGACTCGGCGAACGCCGGCGTGGCGGTCGCCAGGGCGATGGCCGTGCCGGACCTCGGCGTGAGCTTCTCCTACCAGGAGAACCAGCGCTCGCACAACGACGTGGCGCCGGCACCCGAGTACGCTTCGCTCGGCCTCTCCGTGTCGTTTCCCGTGCCGCTCTGGAACCGGTTCCGCGGCGAGCTGGAGGCCGCCCGCGGCACCGCGGCGCAGTCGGAGAGGGCGCTGCGTGGCACCGAGCTGCGCGCCAAGGTCGACGTCCGCCAGGCGCTGGCGCGCTACCGCCTCGCCGAGCAGCGGGCGGCGCAGTTCCAGGGCGGCGCGCTCGACGACGCCGCGGCCGTGTACAAGGCCAAGCTCTTCAGCTACCAGCACGGCGCCGCGACCCTGCTCGACGTGCTGAACGCCCAGAAAGCCCAGAACGACGTGCGCCTGGCCTACGTCGCCGCCCTGGACGAGCGCGCCAAGGCCCTCATCGGCGTCGAGCAGGCCGCGGGCATCTGGGACGTGGACTTCTGAACGGGCCGTGCCAGCCGTAGAACTCGCCATGAAATCCGCCAAGCCTGCCGCGAAGACGGGCTCCGAGCTTGGATAGCGCTGCGTGCCGCTATCCCGCCTGGAGCTCCTCCCGAATCACCCTCCTGAGGGTGTCTTCCAATGGCTCTTGCTGATCCTTGATGTGCTCTCGGAGCGCGGCATTGAGCAGGGTCTGGTAGTTGCCGCCGCCGGCGGCATGGACCTGATCCTTGAACCATTTCAGGACGTCGTCGTCGATACGGATGGTGATGCGTGTCTTCCCGGGGGGAATCGGGACGACGGGGCCGCGCCTTGCTCTGCTGAAGTCGTATTCCTTTCTCATCTCTCTTCCTCGTACTGTCGACGCTCCTTGCTCGTCGCTTCCCGCGCCGTGATCAGGCGAAGGCGCTCTCCACGCCAGGTGTAGACGACGACCACGAGCCGACCTTGGGGATCGCATCCGACGGTGACGAAGCGCTCCTCGCGGTGGGAGTGCAGGTCTTGCCTGGTGAGGGCTTAGTGTATGCACATTCGTGCAGCACGTCAAGCGGCCCCCTCACGCCACTCACGCCAGCCCTGGCCTCCTCGCCCAAAGGGACGCAGAGAGAGACGGACCCACGACCGGTAAGCGCAACAGGTATAATTGAGCAGATCAATGAGAATGCGACCATGAACGACCAGGAGCCGCTCGCGGCCGCGGGCGACGCGGGCAGCCTGCAGCTGGACCGTGCCGAGTTCCCCGAGAACGCGCCGGAGCGCTGCGCCGCCTGTGGCCGGGCGCTCGGCGGCAGCTACTACGAGGTCGGCGGCCGTACCTGCTGCGCGGCTTGCCAGGAGCGGATCGTCGCTGCTCTCGCCGGGCGCCCCGGGCCTGCCGGCTTCCTGCGCGCGGCAGGCGCCGGCCTCGGTGCCGCGGCGGTCGGGTCGGCCATCTACTTCGCGGTGCGCGCCGCCACCGGTTACGAGTTCGGGCTGATCTCGATCCTGGTGGGCTTCCTGGTCGGCAAGGCGGTTCACTGGGGCTGCGGCGGCCGGGGCGGCTGGCCATACCAGGCACTCGCGATGCTCCTCACCTACCTGGCCATCGTGTCGATCTACGTGCCGGTGACTCTCGACGTGGTCAAGCAGGAGCAGGCCGCGGCGACGACAGCCGAGACAACCACCGCCACGGCCGGCAACGATGGCGCCAAGGCGGTGCCACCGGGGCGGGATCAGGCGGATGCCGCCCGTAGCCGGGCGCCGGCTCGCGGCGGCGCGCGCCAGCCCGCCTCCTCCCGCTCCCTGGCCGGTCTTGCCGGGACGCTGGCGATGGCATTGCTGGTCGCTGCAACGGTTCCCTTCCTGGGCGGCGTCGGCATTCTCGGGCTGATCATCATCGCCATCGGGCTCTACGAGGCGTGGAAGCTGAATCGGCGGCCCCGCCTCGCGGTCAGCGGCCCGCACACAATTGTTTCCCAGGCCTGGCGGCGATGACCTGCGCCTGCGGTACGGAGGTGGCGGACGCGCTCCTCGCCTGTCCCTCCTGCCATCGCCTGGTCCACGCCGACCACCTCAAGGGCCTCGCCGCGGCGGCGGAGGCCGCCGCCCGGCGCGGCGACCCCGTCGAGGAGATCGCCAACTGGCGGCAGGCCCTGGACCTGCTGCCGCCCGGGTCGCGGCAGGCCGCCCAGGTCGGCGCCAAGGTCGAGGCTCTGAGCGCGAGGGCTGCCAATCCCTTCCAGCCGAACCCAGCGGCGCCGCCGGGCGCGGGCACTGCCGCGCTACCGGCCGGGGCCGCCGCAGGTGCCGGTGCCGGCGCCGGTGCCGGCGATGCCGAGCGGCGGCGGGCCTGGGGGGCGCGCGGCGCCCTGGTGACCGGCCTGACATTCCTGGCGACCAAGGCCAAGCTGCTGCTGCTCGGGCTCACCAAGGCGAGCACCCTCTTCTCGATGCTGCTCTCGGTGGGCGTCTACTGGACGGTGTTCGGCTGGTGGTTCGCGGTCCTGCTGGTGCTGTCGATCTACGTCCACGAGATGGGACACGTGGCAGCGCTGCGCCGCTTCGGCATCCAGGCCACCGCGCCGATGTTCATACCTGGATTCGGAGCGCTGATCCGGCTGCGCCAGCATCCGGCCAACCCGCGAGAAGACGCGCGGATCGGCCTGGCAGGGCCTCTCTGGGGCTGTGGCGCCGCCGCGGCCGCCTACCTGGGGTTCGTGCTCGGCTGGGGACCGCTGTGGGCCGCCGTCGCCCGCTTCGGCGCCTGGGTCAACCTCTTCAACCTGCTACCCATCTGGCAGCTCGACGGCGGCCGTGCCTTCCGCGCCCTGTCGCGCCAGCAGCGCCTGCTCGCGGTGGCCGCCCTGGCCGCGCTATGGGCGCTGAGCCGCGAAGGGTTGCTGCTCCTGCTGCTGATCGCCGCCGCGGCGCAGGCCCTCCGCCGGGACGCCCCGGAGCAGCCCGACCACGTCGCGCTCAGCGAGTACGTCCTCCTCGCCGCCGTCCTGACCCTGCTCTGCCTGCTGCACGTCCCGCTGGCGGCCGGCCGCTGACCGAGAATCACGGGTCGAGTAGCGCGGGGGAATTTCACCCCCGCGCCCTCACGGAACCGGACGTGAGGCTCTCGCCTCATCCGGCTCTTACGACCCAGCCTCCGGCAGCGCCCCGAGGGTCCACAGCACGAA
>Ga0307477_10000777_pt1 | contig 31520 bp, 21 predicted proteins | sample atmos_gasesECM2C_FD_203316 | JGI IMG/M metagenome (GOLD analysis project Ga0307477, IMG submission 203316) | Hardwood forest soil microbial communities from Morgan-Monroe State Forest, Indiana, United States - atmos_gasesECM2C_515 | ecosystem: Environmental > Terrestrial > Soil > Temperate...
TTTCATCTGCCGCGCCCCGTCGCCAACCTTCGACGCGTGCTGCATATAGTGATCAGCGTCAATGAACTCTCCGACGCGATCGAACTTCAGGTCAACGGTGATGACCTGTTTGAAGGAACGGACGAGCGCCCGATTGGCCTCTGTCTTGTCACGGTCCACAACATCCACCGGACCGTCGACTTGCGTGCGGCCGGATGGGTTAGGTGGCGCTTCGGGATCCTGACCGCCCCAGTGTTCAACAATCTTGTCGCCTTGAAACCGAAAGAGATCGAAGGCGATCATCGGACCGGCATGACCCGGCAGCCCTTCGTACTTGGAGTGCAGTAAAACGAATTCGCCATCCTCTAGCGTGCGATAGATAGTGATGTTGGCATCAGGTGAGGCCGCAACCTCGGCCGCAAGCGCTCTCAATCCGGGTAGACCATCGGGAACGCTAACGTCATGCTGAACGAAGGAATCCGAAAAATAGCGGTCGACGGCCGTCGGGTCTTTCTTTCGAAAGATCTCGAGCATGGCTTCACGAGCCTTCAGGCCACGGTCTACGTTCGCGGTCCGATCTGTTTGAGTTGTTTGACCGATGGCCATCGATCTTGGAAATGACAACACGCTGATTAGGGTCAGTGCCGCGAGCCGCCCCTTTTGCCAATGTTCGATCATATTCGTGGCGGGTGGCCAATTCGATGCGGGCGAATTTTATCTTGACGTTTTCTCACGACGAGAGGATACCACTTGTTTGGTTAATTGGGGCGGACTGAAACGAGGGTGCCCAACCCTTTCTTTGGAGAAAGGGTTGGCAATTCTTCTCTTGCTACGTGAGAAACCAAGCCGCTATATCGGCCGGGGCGACTTGCATTTTATTACCTTCAGTTGTTACCAGCGTAGGCCGCTGCTGGGGACGGTTCGCGCGCGGGATCTGTTCGTGAAGATACTCGGAGAAGTGCGTGCGCGGCACGAGTTTCTGCCGGGTGGCCCAGACGGAAAGCTCTAAGATGAATTTGGGTGCCCCATCACGCCGGGTTTGCGTGTGGGGGTTTGACTTTTCGATGGCCTCATCCCATTCCACGTCTAGGTGCCGGTGGCGTCGCTCACCTGCGTCAGATGGCTGTCGTTGTCGTAGGTGTAATTCACGGTCGTGGAATCAGGGTACGACTTCTGCGTCAGCCGGTTCAACTGGTCGTAAGTGTAGGTTCGAAGTCCTTCTTTCAGTAATCCCTCAAAGTGCTAGAAGCGTTCCTAGCGGGCGTATACTTGAGTGTGAGAGGGGGATCCATGCAAGAACTGAAGATCCTCCAAAAAACCGAGGCGCTGCACGAAGCCCGCTGGTGTGAGCCGGAGGCTGAAGGCCGCGTTCACTGCTTCCTCTGTCCCCGCCATTGCCATATTCGTCCGGGCCAAACCGGGTTTTGCTTCATCCGCGTGAATGAGGGCGGAAAGCTGTACAACCTGGGCTACGGCTCTCCCGCGGCACTGCAGATCGATCCCATCGAGAAAAAACCGCTGAGCCATTTTCTTCCCGGCACGCGCGTCTTCAGCATGGGCACGGCGGGCTGCAACATGGGATGTTTTTTCTGCCAAAACTGGGATATCTCAAAATCACGCAGCGACCAGGTCCATTCGCAACACGTCTCGCCGGAAGACGTTCCACTGCTGGCGCTTCGCTACGGTTGCGATTCGATTGCGTTCACCTACAACGAACCAACTATCTGGGGCGAGTACGTCATTGACATTTGCCGGGCGGCGAAGAAGTACGGACTGAAGACGGTGATGGTGACGAACGGCTACATCACCTACGAGGCGTTTCACGATATTTACGATCACATTGACGCCGCCAACGTGGACCTCAAGGCCTTCACGGAGAATTTCTACGGAAAAATTACGCTGACCCATTTGCAGCCGGTGCTCGATACGCTCGGGTGGCTGAAGAACGAAACCCACGTCTGGTTCGAAATGACGAATCTGATGATTCCCACGCTCAACGACGATCCCGCCGAGACGCGCAAACTCGCGGAGTGGGTTCTGACGCACCTCGGGCCGGACGTGCCCTTGCACTTCACGGCCTTTCACCCGGATTTCAAGCTGCAGGACAAACCCCGCACGCCACCGGAGACGCTGCACCGGGCGCGGGCGATTGCGCGCGAAGTAGGCCTCCGCTACGTTTATGAGGGAAATATCTATAGCGACGGCGCGAATACCCACTGCCCAAAATGCGCAGCGCTGCTGATTCGGCGTTCCTGGCACGATGTGCTGGAAAACCATTTGCAGGACGGGACTTGTGCGTCGTGCGGGACGAAGATTCCCGGCGTGTGGGAGAAATCCTCGAACGTCCCACCAGGGGACCTGCGCAAAGTCACACAAAATTACGACCACATCAATTTATAGAGTTAGGCCAAGAAACGAAAATTTCGCATGGAAAAACGCTGCGAACAGACTACAGCTATCCATCAGTGCGTGGGGAGCTGAAACGAATAGTAGCCGGGACCCACGCGCATGCCATGGTGCAACGCCACAGGAATCGCCCACCACACAATCGAGCCCAGAATGGCCTGGCCGATGGCCAGAGGAATGATGTTTCTCTCGCGGGCAAAAAGCCAGCACAGCGTGGTGCCCCCAATGAAAGTGAACGGCATAAGGACGGGATTCGGCCAATGGGTCATGGAAAAAAGTGCTCCAGCAATAAGCGCGGCGGGAAACGGTTTTTGCAGCGCAGCCAGGAGCCGATTCATCAGGAGAGATTGCAGACCAACTTCCTGGAGCACGCAGAAGGCGAAGTAGCCTATGAGCCGTCGAGGCTCAATGAAATGGCTGGGCACACGATGGAGCGCACCCAGGAAAAGGCCGATGACGGATATCGCGCCGATAAGAATAGCGAATGGCAAAACAGCTTGGCGGGTAGCCGGCCAGAGATTATCGGCACGCCATCCAAGAGTCTTGGGCGTGTCGCGGTGAAAGACGAAGCTAAGAATAAGCCATACCGGAAATACCGCCCACCAGTGGAATTCCTTAGACTGCAGCCTCCAGATATAGGCCATTACGAAAGCGCAGAAGAGAAGTGCTTCAGAAAGTGCGACGCGCTGGCGAATCCAGGAGACTTTTGTCCCGCTGTTCACGCGCGCGGTGGTGATGGCCGGGCCATTGTTGATCATGAGAAAGCGCAGACTCCAACGAGCTAGTGAAGAATGACAAAATCCCACTGTGTGGGATGATAGATGCGCAGGCCGGGTTGCGCCATTGGAGATACTAGCGTGGGGCAGACGCACCGTGTAGTGATCTTGGGCGGCGGATTTGGCGGATTGAATGCCGCGCAAAAGCTCAAGCGCGCACCCGTTGAAGTGACGCTGATCGATCGGCGCAATTTTCATCTCTTCCAACCTTTGCTCTATCAGGTCGCAACCGGCTCACTTTCGCCGGGCGAAATCGCGGCGCCGCTGCGTGGCGTGCTCGCCAAGCAGAAAAATACGCGCGTGCTGCTTGGCGAAGCAGCGGATATTGATCCCCGCGCCAAGAAAGTCATTCTACGTGACGGCGCTGCGTTCGAATACGATTCGCTCATCGTGGCCACGGGTTCACAGAGCTCTTATTACGGACACGATGGCTGGCGAGAGTGGGCCCCCAGCCTGAAAAGCGTGGAAGAAGCGACGGCGATTCGCCACAAAATCCTCTATGCGTTCGAACGCGCGGAACGCGCCGCAAGCGACGAAGAAGCACAAACCTGGTTGACGTTCGTTATCGTTGGCGCAGGTGCGACCGGTATGGAGCTCGCCGGAGCGCTCGCCGAAATCGCGAATGAGACGCTGAAAAACGATTTCCGGAAAATCAATCCGCAAGAAGCAAAAATCCTGCTCCTCGAAGGCGGTCCGCGTGTGCTGACCAGCTTTCCGGAGGATTTGTCCTCCAAGGCCGAGCGGCTGGTAGGGAAGCTCGGCGTTCAGGTGCTGAAAAATGTGATGGTGACGGAGATCGATCAAAACGGTGTTACGTACAATACGGCGCAGGGCTCCGAGAAACTCGCAGCCAAGACAGTTCTGTGGGCCGGCGGCGTTATGGCTAACGAATTCGGCCGGAAGCTTGCGGAGCGCGCCAAAGCAGAAACCGACCGCAGCGGAAGAATTAAAGTCAATCCCGATTTGACGGTGCCGGGGTACCCGGATGTTTTCCTCATCGGCGACCTGGCACTCTCGCACGGACAAAACGGGAAGCCACTACCCGGCGTCGCCCAGGTTGCGATTCAGGGCGGCGCGTACGCCGCCAGGGCCATCCGCGAGCGCCTGCGAGGGAAACCAGAATTGCCGCCATTTCGCTACTTTAACAAAGGAGACATGGCGGTGATTGGCCGCGCCGCGGCAATCGCGGATATTTTTGGTTTTCACTTGTCCGGCCTGTTGGCATGGCTAACCTGGCTCTTTGTTCACCTGATGTACATCGTTGAGTTTCAAAGTCGCGTGCTCGTCTTTGTGCAATGGGGTTTCGAGTTTTTGACATTCAGCCGCGGCGCGCGGTTGATTACCGGCCAAGCGGCGACGGATTCGCTGACGCAGCCGGAGTCGATGAGGGACACCGGCGATGGCAGGTAGAAGTTCGAGGGCGGATGCGATGGGGAAAATGAGCTCACGAAGGTCCAGGCATTCCGGAAAAGCAAAGCGGCCCCAGGCAACGCGTCCGGTGAGCTTCGTGAAGCTGGCGGAAGAGCTGGCGGGAATTGGAAGAAACTTTTACGAGAGAGGATGGGTTCTTGGAACGAGTGGAAATTTTAGCGCAGTGGTTTCTCGCAAGCCGCTGCGGCTGGCGATTACTTCCACGGGGCTGGACAAGGGCGAGCTTGCGCCGGCGCAGTTCCTCGAGGTGGATTCGGATTTGAAAATAATCCGCGGGAAGGGCAGGCCCTCGGCGGAAGCGCTGCTGCATCTTGCTATCGTCCATGGCCGGGAAGCGGGAGCTGTGCTGCACACGCACTCCGTTTGGAGTACGGTGCTTTCGAGCGCTCACGCAGCCAAAGGCGGAGTCGCGCTCGAAGGGTACGAAATGCTGAAAGGACTCGAGGGTGTGCGGACGCATGAGCATCGCGAGTGGCTGCCGATTTTGGAGAACTCGCAAGATATGAAGGATCTCTCTCAGTCGGTTAGGAAAACCCTAAGCGAGCATCCCGCAATTCATGGGTTTCTTCTGCGCGGGCATGGGCTATATACTTGGGGTACCAGCCCACAGGAAGCCAAACGCCACGTTGAGATTTTGGAATTTCTGATGGAAACTGTCGTGCGGTTGCACACGTTGGCGAAAATTTCCTGAAACGCCTGGCGTGGCGACGAAAAAGGAGAGAGCCGTGGCTGTTGTGCGAATTCCAGAAGAAAATCGCTCTCTCCGCGAGCCGGATCAGGTCCGTGATTTTTTGGCCGGGATCGGAATTGACTACGAACGATGGGGAGCAACTAGGGAAACGCCAGTCGACGCATCCGCGGAGCAAATCCTCCACGCTTTTGCGGGGCAAATTGATCAACTCAAGGCCCGGGGCGGATACGTGACGGCGGACGTGATTGACGTGGGCCCGGAAACGCCGGGACTGGATGCCATGCTGGCGCGGTTCAACACAGAGCACTGGCACGACGAAGACGAGGTTCGCTACATCGTCGCGGGCCGCGGGCTGTTTCACGTACATGCGCAGAAGGGTCCGGTTGTGGCGATTGAAGTGGAGGCCGGTGATTTGATCCGCGTGCCGCGCGGAACGCATCACTGGTTTGATCTTTGTGGAGACAAGCGCATCCGAGCGATCCGGTTGTTTCAGGATACCGCAGGGTGGACCCCGCACTACACAAATAGCGGCACCGACCGAGATTACGAACCTGTCTGCCTGGGGCCCAGATACATTCCAGCGCAGCCAGTGGCAAAATAACCGGCTTCACTCTGTTCGACGAGCCACACGTCCGAATCATCCTCCTCGATATCGAGGGCACGACTACGCCTGCCGAGTTTGTCACGCAAGTCCTCTTTCCTTATGCCAGCCGCAAGCTGGAAGCTTTCCTGCACGAAAATTTTCATGATCCGCAAATCCAATCGTTCATTAGAGGCCTGCGCGCTCAGCACCACGAAGATGAGCGTCTAGGACTGCAGCCACCGGTATGGGCGGAGAAAAGTGCGCCGGCAGAGCTGGAAACGGCAATTGGTTATTGCCGATGGCTGATGCGGAAAGACAGCAAATGCACGGCGCTCAAGTCGCTGCAAGGGAAGATCTGGCAAAAAGGGTACGCCGGCGGGGAATTGCGCGGGCAGTTGTATCCCGATGTGCCGCCAGCGTTGGAGCGCTGGCAGAAGCAGAAAAGAGAAATTTGCATCTATTCCTCGGGAAGCGTGCTGGCGCAGAGGCTGCTCTTCCAGACGACGACTTTTGGCGATCTCACCGGCTACATCAGGGATTTTTTCGACACGCGCATTGGTGAGAAGGCAGAGAGCGAGAGCTACAAGAGAATTTCGGCCTTGCTGGACCGCGCTCCACGCGAAGTGTTGTTTCTGTCGGATGCCGCGAAAGAAATCGAAGCCGCAAATGCGGCGGGTTTTTCAACCGCGCTCTGCGATCGTTCGGGGAAATTGGGTGCTGGGAAGCTGGGATCGAGAGTGATTCGCACGTTCGACGAGGTGTTTCCCTTTTAGCGGTAAATAGCGAAACAGACCGCAGTTATCAGACTTTGGAGTATGCTTGCCGGCGGACAAACTGTCCGGCGCCGGGGCGGCCGACGAATTTACCGGCGTCGATCACGGCGCGGCCGCGGGAGAAGACGGTCTTGGGCGCGCCTTTGATTTTGATGCCCTCAAACATGGAATAGTCCACGCGCATGTGATGGGTCTTGGCGCTGATGACTTCTTCGTGATCGGGATCGAAGATCACCAGGTCGGCGTCCGAGCCGACTGCGATCGTGCCTTTGCGGGGATAGAGACCAAAAAGTTTTGCCGGCGCGGTGGACACCAGTTCGACGAATCGATTGGCCGAGAACCGCTTTCCGTGAACCCCGCCCGTGTAAATGAGGCTCAGGCGGTGCTCGATGCCCGGGCCGCCATTGGGGATTTTGGTGAAGTCGTCCTTTCCCAGTTCCTTCTGCTCCTTGAAGCAAAAAGGGCAGTGATCGGTCGAGACAACTTGCAGAGTGTCGTTGGCGAGTCCCTGCCAAAGTTTTTCCTGGTGCCATTTCTCGCGCAGCGGCGGAGTGAAGACGTACTTCGCGCCTTCAAAACCGGGAACATCGAAATTTTCCAGCGAGAGATAAAGATATTGCGGACAGGTCTCCGCGTAGGCGGGCAAACCACGGTCCCGCGCCTCGCGCACTTTTTCGAGGGCTTCGTTGCAGGAGAGATGGACGATGTACACCGGCGCGCCGGCCATTTCCGCGAGCGCGATGGCCCGCGAGGTGGCTTCGGCTTCGGCGGTTGTGGGACGGGTTAGGGCGTGGTATTTGGGTGCGCGTTTGCCTTCGGCAAGCGCTTTCTGCACGATGACGTCAATAGCGCCGCCATTTTCCGCGTGCATGCAGATCAGGCCGGAATGCTTCGCCGCCTGCGACATGGCGCGAAAGATGGTGGCGTCATCCAGCATGAAAACACCGGGATAGGCCATGAACAGCTTGAAGCTGGTAACTCCTTCGCGGATGAGCTGACCCATTTCCTCGAGCTGCGCTGCGCCGAGATCGGTGATGATGCAGTGGAAGGCGTAGTCCGATACGGCTTTGTCGTGAGCCTTCTTCATCCAAGTGTCAAACGCCTGGCGCAACGTTTGCCCTTTGTATTGGATCGCGAAATCAATCAGCGTGGTTGTGCCGCCAAAGGCCGCAGCGATGGTGCCGGTCTCAAAATCGTCGGCGCTCGTGGTTCCGCCAAAGGGCATGTCGAGATGCGTGTGGACATCGATCCCACCGGGCAGCACCAGGTGACCGGCGGCATCGACTACGCGGCCTGCGTTTTCGATGGGAAGCTGCGCGGCAATGGCGGAGATCTTGCCGTCGTTGATTCCGACATCGGCGGCGTAAGAGTCCGTCGCAGTGACGACGGTGCCGTTGCGGATCAGGGTGTCAAAACGCATGTGCTGCCCTCCGGAGCCTGGTTTAGCTGTAGCACAGCCGCTCCTAGCTGTGTGGCACTTGGCGATCCCCATAAAAATGCACAGATACTAGTGCCTGTGCTACCGAAGAGTGGGCGCCCCCCTCCCCCCTGTTTTTCATAAGTGTTCATTCTAAAGGCAGTTAAAGTTCTTTGTTTTGATACACTTTTACAAGTGTTGATTCTAAAGGGACTTATATTGCACAAAAATTGTGCAATTTCCGAAGCATTTTTTGTGATGAGTGAGGGCCACGGCGCAGGCATGGCAGCGGCCAAGGATTTATACAGAAGATAGGGTATCAGAGAAACAACAGTTTGGCAAGGGAAATTTGTAAGACCGGCGGGGACGCGCGTTATGCCGGTGACATCTGGGTCCATTGGGCGGCTGGCTGAGGATTTCCTTGTCGGATGCATTGGGCGGCTTGGCTCCGGAAAAGCCTCACCCCTGAAGGGGTGAGCTACAGCTATTTTGTGTAGTGTGCGAGGATTTTGTCCCCGTAGACGTCGAGCGTTTTTTCTTCGTCGCCGCACATCAGGTAGATATTGAATTGCGTGACGCCCACCTTGCGCAAGCGATCCAGCTTCTTGCGATGCTCCTCGATCGGGCCGATGATGCAGAAGCGATCGACGACTTCGTCGGTGACGAAATCGGCGTTGTCGCTGCCCACTTCGCAGTGGTGGAGGTAATCGTACTTGCCGCGGTCCTTGACGAAAGAGGTGAGCGCGGGCGGAAGCTCTTCCGGCTTGTATTTGGAGATGAGGTCCATCACGTGATTGGAGACGAGCGCCGGAAACCACCGCACGTGTTCGCGCGCGGTCTTCAGGTCGTCTGAGGCCCAGACAGGCGCGGCGGCCATGACTTTAAACTTGCTGAAGTCTCGACCCGCTTCTTTCGCGCCCTGGCGCACAAAGCCGAGGCACCAGTCGATCAAGTCGGGATCGGCGAACTGCAGAATTACGCCATCGCCGATGCGGCCGGCCGTGCGCAGCGCTTTCGGGCCGTAGCCAGCCACCCAAACCGGCGGAACTCCCGCGTTCGCCCAAGGGAAACGCGTGTTGACTCCGTCGTAATCGATGGCTGCGCCGGAATTCAGCTTGCGGAATATATTGACGAACTCTTCGAGATTTTCGAGCGTTGTGGGCTTCTTGCCGAGAACGCGACGTGAGCTATCGCCTCTGCCGATGCCCATCTGCATGCGCCCGTGCGAAGCGAGGTTTAACGTGGCGAAGAGGCTGGCAGCGACGGTGACATCGCGAACCGCGGGATTCGTTACACACGTGCCGAGGCGCATTTTCTTCGTGTTTGCAGCCATCAGAGTCAGGAGCGGAAAAGGCTCCATCCAGATGACGTGCGAATCAAAAATCCAGCCGTGGGAGAAGCCTGCGGCTTCCGCCTGGCGGGTCAAACTCATGATGCGATCGATGGTCATGTCCGGTTTAATGGTGATTCCGAAATCCATGAATGCTCCTTTTCAGTCCGCAGGCTGGGTGACCGGCTCGGCGGTGGTAGCAAATGCGAAATAGGCCAGAAAACTGGCCGCGAAGCCGACGAACCAGGCGTAGTTGTACAGGACGCGCAGCGGAGGAACAAGCAGCCCGATGAATGCGACGGCCGCGCCAGCCGCCAGCGCGCCAATCGCCTGCCAGTGGAATCCATGCGAATACTCATACTGGCCGCCGCGCCGGTAGAGATCCTCCGGCAGGAGGTTTTTCTTGCGAACAAGAAAATAGTCGCAGATCAAAACGCCGGCAATGGGACCGAGGAAGCCCGAGTAGCCGACCAACCAGCCGAAGATGTAGCTGCCGTAGTTGGCCATCAGTTTCCACGGTTGCATCAAAATTCCAACGAAGCAGGTAATCAAGCCGCCGGTGCGGAAGCTGATTCTCCGCGGAGATATGTTAGAAAAATCGTTTGCCGGAGAGACCACGTTCGCGGCAACGTTGACGTTGAGGGTGGCCATCAATAGGGCGATCATGGCGACAACGACGGCCCAGGGATTGCCGAGCCGCGACAAAACGGCGACGGGGTCCCACAACGCCTGGCCAAAAATAATGAGCGTCGCCGATGTCACCGCGGTTCCGATAAACGAATAAAAAGTCATCGTTGCGGGAAGTCCCAGGGCCTGGCCGAGCATCTGATCGCGCTGACTACGAGCATAGCGTGTGAAGTCGGGAATGTTCAGGGAAACCGTGGCCCAGAATCCCACTACGCCCGTGAGCGAGGGCACGAAGAACCGAAAGAAGTCGCCAAAATTTTGGAACTTGGAAGGCGTTGAGAGCATGGGGCCAAAGCCGCCGGCTTTGCTTCGCGCCCAGAGAAGAAGGGCGAGGCCAATCAAGAGTAGAAACGGCGCGGAAACGCCCTGGAGAATGCGGATCGTTTCGATGCCGCGCAGAATCACGAGGACATTGAGCAGCCAGAAGAAGGCGAAGCAAAAAGCGGAGCCGTAGGCAAAGTGGCCCCAGCCCGGCGCGAGCGCCGTGATCATAGCGTTGATGGCCTCTCCACCAATCCATGTTTGGATGCCGAACCAGCCGCAAGCTACCAGCGCGCGGAGGATGGCCGGCACGTTTGCGCCGAGAACGCCGAACGATGCCCGCGCAAAAACAGGGAAGGGAATGCCGTAGCGCGCGCCGGCATGAGCGTTCAAAAGCATGGGAATCAGGACGAGGACGTTGCCGAGGAAAACGGTGAAGAGCGCTTGCTTCCAGTTCATCCCGCCGGCGATCATGCCGCTCGCGAGCATGTAGGTGGGGATGTTCACGCTCATGGAAATCCACAGAGCCGCGTAATTGTACGTACGCCAGACGCGGCGCTCGGGCGGAACAGGCGCGAGATCCTTATTATAGAGCCCGCTGCTGCGGATCGTTTCAGCGGCGAGAGACTCCCTGCGCGAATTATTCATCGCGGCGATCCATTGTTATCCTTTGCCCGGCAAACCCAGGCGAGAGTCTACCCCGGCCTTAACAAGCCCACAAGATTAGAAGCTCCTGTCGATTACTATCCACGGGAATAGGTGCTCCAGTGATTTCTGTACCACAGGCTTCCGGTTGGGATGTAGACTCTGCTTCGCAAGGGCGCGAATGATCGGCCACCTGCGGAATTTCTGAAAAGGGAAGCGATGAGATGAATACTTCGAAGGAGTATCGCGCGCTGGGGATGGGGCGAGCGATTCCCCGGCGAGATTTCTTGAACGGAGTCGCCATTGGAATTACCGGCGCCTATGCAGCGGTGAATGGGCTCACTGCCTGTGCGGGCCAGCAAACGTCAATGGCCGCGGGTGCGGACGATTACCCTCCGCTGCGCAGCGGACTTCGCGGGCAATACCCTGGCGCGGTGGAAGAGTTCGAACGCATACGGCAGGGAAAGTATGCGCAATTTCCTGTCGCTGACGCGGACATTCACGAAGAGTATGACCTGGTGATCGTTGGCGGAGGAATCTCCGGCTTGTCGGCAGCCTATTTTTACCGGACGGCGCTCGGACCTGCGCAGCGAATCTTGGTTCTCGACAATCATGACGATTTTGGCGGGCATGCAAAGCGAAACGAATTCCATTACCAGGGGCGCAGCTTCATCGGATTTGGCGGGACGATGGGCATCGCCACGCCGTTTCCGTACAGCTACTGCGCAAAGGCGCTTATCAAGGATCTCGGCGTGGAAGTCGAGCGCGGCCCGGAATTTTATAACCGCGAGATCGAAGAGAAATACAACCTCGGCGCCGGAGTATTCTTCGACAAAGAGCACTTCGGCGAGGATCGCCTGGTGGCGGGGCTGGGACGCCTCCCCTGGAAAACGTTTTTCGAGAAGGCGCCGCTGTCCGACGAAGCGCGCAATGACCTCATTCGATTGCACGGAAAAAATCCGGATTACCTGGCGGGCCTCAGCGAAGAGGAAAAAAGAGCCAAGCTCGCAAGGATGAGTTATCAGGATTTTCTGCTGAACGTCGCGAAGATGACTCCCGACGCATTGCCGTTTTTCCTCGGAGAGGGCGGCCGGAACAACAAGAGAGTGGACACCATGCCCGCGCTCGAAGCAGCGCACCACGGCGCCATCGGCTTCAACGGCATGGGATTGAAGTTCGAAGAACATTTTAACGAAGGGTCGTACCTGTTTCACTTTCCGGATGGCAATGCGTCCATCGCACGGCTTCTGGTCGGCAAGTTGATTCCCGGGGCGCTGCCCGGCAAACAGTCCATGGACACGATTGTGCAGGCGCCGCTCGCGTATGCGCAGCTGGACGACGCGAACGCAAATATTCGCATCCGGTTGAGCAGCCCGGTCGTAAGAGTTCAGCACGACGCGCCGCCGGAAAACGCGCGCTCCGTGCGCGTCGCTTATCTGCGCGGCGGAAAGATGTATGCCGTTCGGGCGCGCAACTGCATCCTGGCTTGCTACAACGGCTTCATCCCCTCGCTGATGCCAGAGCTTCCCGAGCGGCAGCGCGAGGCGCTGGCGTACCCGGTCAAGGTGCCAATGATGTACACCAACGTCCTGATCCGCAAATGGGCGGCGTTTCAGAAGCTTGGGGTTGCGTCGATCAACGCTCCGGGGATGTATTACCCAGAATGCCGGCTCGATCCCGGAACGACCGTGGGAGGCTATCGCGGTTTGACCACACCCGAGGAAGCCATTCTCGTTTACCTGATACGAAATCCGAACAAACCCGGCCTGCCGCGGAAAGCGCAAAACCGCGCCGGTCAGCAAGAACTTTTGTCCACGACGTTCGAGCAATTCGAGCTGGAGATTCGGCGTCAATTCGGGCGTATGTTGGGCCCGGCGGGTTTTGATCCGGCCGAAGATATTGTTGCTATCACGGCGAACCGCTGGCCTTATGGCTACGCATACACTTATGACACGCTGGCTGATCCCGATGTCCCGCCGGAGCAGCGGCCGCACGTGATTGGCCGGCAGCGTTTCGGGCGCGTGACCATCGCGAACGCAGACGCCGGCGCCGCTGCGTTCACGAATCAAGCCATTGATGAAGCGCACCGCGCGGTGCAGGAGCTTCTCGTACATCAGGGGCTGACCTAAGAAGGCAGGGGACGGCAGTCTTCCCAGGCCCGAAATATCCATGTTTTCCGGTGTGCGCATGAAGCAGAAATCTACAATGGTTTTCTCGGTGGCCGCCCTTTCAGCCCTTTGCGTTCTCTTTCTGGCGCGGTTGCAAGTTGTGGCCCAAGAGACCCCGCCACCCGAAGCAACTAAGCAAGATAAACCCAAGCCGCTAGCGGAGCCTGCGCCTCCGGAGCAACCCATTCCGTACAGCCACAAAACGCATTTGGCCCTCGGCCTCCAGTGCCAGGAGTGTCACCCGAATCCGGAACCGGGCGATCGAATGACGCTCCCGGCGCCGGAAAAGTGCATGACGTGCCACAACATCGTTGCGAAAGATAAGCCGGCCATACAGAAGCTCGCCGAGTTTGCGAAGTCCAAAAAAGCAATCCCGTGGGCGCGCGTCTACGTCGTCTCCGGATGGGTGTATTGGAATCATCGCGCGCATTTGGAGGCCGGGATGAAGTGCGAAATGTGCCACGGCCAGGTCAGCGAGATGGACGTCATGGCAAAAGTCACCAAGGTAACCACGATGGAAGGCTGCGTCGAATGCCATCGCAAGAATGATGCCAGCACAGGCTGCCAGTATTGCCACACTGACAAGTAAAGAAGGCATAACCCTCCGCCGCACTAACTTGTCAGCTCCATATTCTTGTTGACAGATTCGATTGGGTATGTGATATCCAATACCAAATATTGGAAAAAACCGCTTATTCCGGATCAGGTCGTTGGAATAGGAAATGCCGATGTCCCGAGGGGGCAGGCAGCGGAAAGATACGTTTCTTCGTTCATCCAATAGGAATTTCCCCGCCAGCGCTCCCTGTTCACGGAGTTAGTGCGTCAACATGCCACTAGGCCGCGGTTCGAATTGCGAGTGAAGGAGACAAGACCATGGCAACCCGTCTGAGAGAAGCTATGCAGCCGGCGTACACGAGAATTCTCCGAGCATTGGCGATGCTGTTTTTTGCGTTTCTCGTCAGCGGCAGAATCGTTCACGCGCAGGCTACGACATCGGTTCGCGGCACGGTGACCGACCCGAGCGGGAGCGCCGTGGTCGGGGCGAACGTGGTACTCACAAACGCGGAAGCGAAAACCGAACGCGCAGCGACCACGGGAACACAGGGCGAATACCAATTCTTGTTCCTCGCTCCCGGGACCTACGCGCTAAGGGTCAGGGCCATGGGCTTTGCGGGCTATGAGCAAAAGGGATTGCAATTGCTCGTAAATACGCCGGCCACGGAAAATGTGCAGCTCAAGCTAGGGCAGACAACAGAGAGTGTGACGGTAACCAGCGAAGCGCCGCCCTTGAATATGGTCGATGCATCGCTCGGCAACTCCTTTGATGAGACGCAGGTGAAGCAAATCCCAATCGAAGCTCGCAACGTGCCGGAGTTGCTCAGCCTGCAGCCGGGAGTCGCCTACACGGGGAACCGCCCGGATATTGACAGAGACAACGACACGCGCAACGGGTCGGTTAATGGCGCTCGCAGCGATCAGAGCAATGTCTCTTTGGACGGCGTGGACGTGAACGACCAGTCGAATGGCTATGCGTTTACATCCGTTCTGCCCGTCACGGTGGATTCGGTCGAAGAGTTCCGCGTGACTACCACGAACTACGGCGCCGACCAGGGCCAGGGCTCGGGTGCTCAGGTCACTCTGGTTACAAAGAGCGGTACGAACACCTACCACGGTTCGGCTTACGAATACCTGCGCAACACCATCACCAGCGCCAACGATTTTTTCATCAAGCAGGCCGAGCTGACCGACGGGCAGCCGAATAAGCCGCTCAAGCTGATCCGCAATATTTTCGGCGGTTCGTTAGGCGGACCCATCAAGAAGGATCGCCTGTTTTTCTTTGGCAATTATGAGGGTACACGGGAGCGCGAAGAACAAAGCGCGGTGCGCGCCATCCCCAGTGCCACCCTGCGCGACGGCATCATTGAGTACCCGTGCCAGAATCCGGCGCTGTGTCCGGGCGGGAATGTCACCGGCATAAGCAATACCGTGTATCCCGTTCAGCCCGGGAATTTTGCGCTAAACCATACGCAAATCACCAATCTCGACCCCATTGCGAACCGCGCCCAGGCGGGCCCGAACCCAGTCATGCTCAAATATTTCAATACTACTTACGGCGCTTTCCTGCCGAATGACAGTTCCGTGGGGGATGGTCTGAACTATTCGGGATTTCGGTTCCGCGCCCCGGTCAGTTTGAATAACAACGTGTTTATCGCACGCGTTGATTATCACCTCACAGCCAACGGCAAGCACCTCCTGTTCTGGCGCGGAGCCCTTCAAAACTTGAATAACCCGCAAGCTCCCTTCTTGCCGGGAGCGCTGCCCGAGCAAACCGTCGCGGATCACAGCAAGGGATTCGTGGTCGGATATACGGCGGTAATCAGCAGTACCATCGCCAACACGTTCCATTGGGGCTACACCCGCCAGAGCACGGGTTTCGTGGGGGATACAAACCGGCAGTGGAACACCTTCACCGGCCTGGATCAGGGTCTCGCCTACAGCCACAACCTCCAGCTGCCAGTGCACAATTTGAACGATGATTTCTCGTGGACCAAGGGGAATCACACTCTGCAGTTCGGCACCAACATAGGTTTGGCCCGCAATCCCCGCCTTAGCTCTCTTCACTCCTGGAATCAGGGATTGGGCTTTACTAGCTGGATGAGCCCCACAGGTTTTGCCAACGCGGGCAGCCCGCTCGATCCGGTGAACGGTAACTATCCGCAGGTAAGAGTAGGTTCAGAACTCTCCTACGACTCGCCCATGCTGGGATTGCTTGGCATGGTTTCGGACGTAAGAGCAAACTACAATTTCGACAAGAGCGGCAACTTGATCCCCGAAGGGACTCCCATTAAGCGCGATTACGGATTGAACTGGTATGAATTCTACGGGCAGGATTCCTGGCGAATAAAACCGAATTTGACTCTGACTTACGGTTTGCGCTGGTCGCTCTTCCCGCCGCCGTGGGAGGTGAACGGGTTTCAGGCTGGCCCGACAGTAAACACAGGGAAGTTTTTTGACCAAAATGTCAGGAATATGCGGCAAGGCATAGGATATGACGCCGTGCCGCCACTCGCCTTCGGCCTCAGCGGTGCTGCAAATAATGGGCCGGGATTCTACAATTTTGAGAAAACAGACTTTTCCCCGCGTGTCTCGATCGCCTACTCGCCGCGGTTCTCGAGCAGCTTCCTGAAACGAATGTTCGGCAGCGGAGACAAGACCGTTATCCGGGCAGGATTCAGCAAGGTCTATGACCGCGCGGGTCTCGCCATTATCAATACGTTCGACCAAAACGCGCCTGCAGGGCTTTCTACGACGTTGCAAAACCCTTGTTGCGTCGATGGGGCCAGTCATGTCGCCCGCATAACGGGGCTGAACACAGTCCCGACTCATAATGCCATTGGGACCCTTTATCTCCTGCCGCCTTCCACCGGAGGATTCCCAGTCACGCCCGCTTCGGGCTACCCCTCCGGCGAGGCAATCGCCTGGGGCGTCGACGGCAGCATCAAGACGCCATATTCCTACGCCGCCGATTTTTCCATCGGCCGCGAACTACCCAAGCGGTTCTCTTTGCAATTGTCCTACGTGGGCCGCTACTCCCACCGGCTGCTGACGCAGCGCGATCTGATGCAGCCGTTGAATATTGTGGATCCCAAGTCCGGAATTGATTACAACACCGCCGCCACAGTCCTCTCGAAGTTGTACCGCGCTGGGACTCCGGTCAGCCAAGTGACAGCGCAGACAGTTGGGCCGACGGCCGCTTACTGGCAGAACATGATTCCAAAATCCAACTCGGGTTATTCGAATTTCGTTCCGAACTGCCAACCAACAGCCGCAACGCCTGACGTGGTACAAGAGGTCTACACTATTTACAATTGTTTCCCGTTCGTCGAAGTGCTGGCGCTCGGCTGGATCGATTACTATGGAGGCCTTGCTGACGGCAACCAAGCCTCCTCCATCTACTTCGGCAATAGCGGATCCAATGCGGTGCCCGGCGGAGTGTTTTTGAATAATCAGTTTTCTTCGCTCTATGCCTGGAGTTCGGTAGGCAACGCCGGTTACAACGCCTTCCAAGCCAGCTTGAGAAAACAAATCAGCTCGGGGCTTCAATTTGACTTCAACTATACCTTCTCCAAATCGATCGATATCACTTCCGCGGCAACCCGTGTTGGATATAACGGCGGACTAATCGGCAGTTCTCTCCCCAACGCCTTCGCACCGGGTCAGTACCGCGGCGTCTCTGATTTCGATACCACCCATCAGATCAACGCCAACTGGATTGCCGACTTGCCGTTCGGCAAAGGCCGACGCTTCGGCCGCAACTCCAGCAGCGTTCTCGATGCCATCATCGGTGGTTGGCAGGTCGCCGGCCTGACCCGCTGGACTACCGGCTTTCCCGTCAGCGTGGACAATGGCCAATCCTGGCCTACCGACTGGAACTACCAGGGGCTCGCCCAGTTGCTTGCCAAGCCCGCGACGGGTGTCTTCACTCAACCAAACGGGGCGATCAATATGTTCTCCAATCCAGCTTCCGTCCGGGCTAACGATTTCACTCACCCCTTCCCGGGCCAGAGCGGTTCGCGAAACATTATGCGCGGCCCAGGCTTTGCCAGTTGGGACATGAGCCTGAGCAAGCGGTGGAAAATGCCCTTTGAGAACAACACGCTGCAGTTCCGCTGGGAGGTCTATAACGTGGCCAACCTGAAGAGGTTCAACATTCAATCCAATGCCCCTTCTCTGACGCAAACACAATCCTTCGGCGACTACACTGGGCTGCTTACGCAGCCTCGCGTCATGGAGTTCGCCCTGCGCTACGACTTCTGATTGGGTGGCTCAACCTGACCCCGAACGATCGCGAATTAGGGATGCACCGGCGCATCACGCGCCGTGATTTCCTGAACGGCACGGCACTTACAATCGGTGCGTCACTCCTGCCCGCGGACGGTTTCAGCGCAGAATTGCTGGACGCTACCCTCTCTGCTGGGGAGCAGTCTTCGAGCGGCACTCCAGAGCAAGACCCGCAGTACTACCCGCCCGCGCTGACCGGGATGCGCGGAAGCCACCCCGGCTCTTTTGAAGTAGCGCACCAACTTCGCGACAAAAAGAGTTGGGCCGACGCAGGGACAGAGACCGACACAGGTGAGAAGTACGATCTGGTGGTAGTCGGCGGTGGAATCTGCGGCCTGGCAGCCGCCTATTTTTTCCGCAAGGCGCACGGGCCGAAGGCCCGCATACTCATTCTCGATAACCACGACGATTTCGGTGGCCACGCGAAACGCAATGAATTCACCTATGGCAAGCGATTGTTCGTCGGCTATGGGGGAACGGAACAGATTTATCCCGGGCCTTCGAACTACGGCCCCGACGCCACCGCGTTGGTGAAAGAGATCGGGATCGACACCGATCAATTTTACAAAGCTTTCGATCAGAAACTTTATTCGTCCCTCGGACTCCAGCAGGGAATTTTCTTCGACAAAGAGACTTTTGGGGCGGATCGGCTGGTTACCGGTGAAGGGAAGCTGCCCTGGGCGGAGTATTTGGCGACGACTCCGCTCTCCGAACCCGTGCGAAAGGACCTCCTGAGGCTCTATGAAGACAAGCGGGATTACCTGGCGGGGATGAGCGCCGAGGAAAAGCGCGCCAAGCTTCTGAAGATGAGCTATCAAGATTATCTGGTGAACTTCGCCAAGGTCACGCCGGATGTGGTCCCATTCTTCTCAGGAAGATTTCATCGCCTGGCGACAGTGGGCGCGGATGCGCTGCCGGCGTTTGAGGCCTGGAGCTATTTTGAAATGCCCGGGTTCCAGGGGCTGGGGATGCAGCGTCCTGAGGAAGGGCATCGGTTCAAGCACAACCCGAAAGAGCCTCACGATATCTTCCACTTTCCGGATGGCAACGCTTCGATTGCAAGACTCCTGGTGCGGGCCATGATTCCGGAAGCGGTGCCTGGCAAAGATATGGAGGACGTGGTTACGAGTCGGGTTGACTATGCGCAGCTCGATAAATCCGGGGCGACGATTCGCATCCGCCTGAACAGCACGGCCGTCAATGTCCGGCACCAGGGCGATCCCGCGACGGCGAAACAGGTGGATGTAACCTACGTGAAATCCGGAAAAACTCAGCTGGTGCAGGCGGCGCTTTGCGTCATGGCCTGCTACAACATGATGATTCCGTACCTTTGCCCAGAGCTTCCCGAAGCGCAGCGGAAAGCTCTGGTTTTTGGCGTCAAAGCACCGCTCGTTTACACCAACGTTTTGATTTCCAACTGGCACTCGTGGCAGAAGCTGGGAGTTCACCACATTCTCGCGCTGAATAGTTTTCATACGGAAGCAAAACTGGATTTTCCGGTCAGCCTCGGAAAATATTCTTGCTCAAAGACTCCGGATGATCCCATCGTGCTGCATCTCGAGAAGACGCCGCTGAAGCCGGGATTGCCCCGGCGCGAGCAGCACAGGATGGGACGGTACGAATTGCTGAGCACGACATTTGACTCGTTCGAGCGCAACATCCGCGATCAGCTTGGCAGGATGTTGGGTCCGGGAGGATTCGATCCCGCGCGAGACATCAAGGCAATCACGGTGAATCGCTGGCCGCACGGTTACGCTATGGGCCGGGACCCGCTTACCGACCCTCCCTGGTCCGAACAGGAAAGCCCCTGGGTAATCGGCAGGAAACCTTTTGGACGCATCACCATCGCGAATTCGGATTCGGATGCTGTCGCTCTCACACAGGTCGCGATCGATCAGGCCCTGCGCGCCGTCAGAGAGCTTGACGCCGCACACGATGCCTGATCCGGGTTAGGATCTTTGCTTTTCCTTCAGTGCTTTGCGAGGAACTCTGCAAGCGGCGCGTCCAGCGGGCGTGGCCGACCGTTTTCTGCGGCTTCGTCGATCCGCAACAGGGCCCTCTGCGCGTAGCGGACGGCGAGCCATCGCAGGGGTTCCGGTTCCCAATTGGGGGACTCTCGCTGGGCGATGGGAAGCGTCTCGAGTTCACTCCACTTGCCCAAAATCAAATTGGCGAGCACCCTTCCGCAAAGATTTGTCGTAGAAACTCCCTGGCCTGTGTAACCCCGCGCGGTGCCGATGCGGGTGTCCGAATTAAAGGAAGCAGCCGGCATCCAGTCTCTCGGCACGCCCACTGGTCCGCCCCACTCGTGAGTAAACTTGATTCCCGCGAGCATTGGGAACCATTCCACCACCGCGCGGTGGATATTGGCATGCGTCGGGGCGTGACGGTCTTGCGCGTCGGTGATCTTCGATCCAAAAAGATACGGCGCGCCGCGGCTTCCGAAGAGAATTCTTCCGTCGGCGGTCTTGGTCAGATAGTCGACCGTGTAGCGGTTCGAAGAAATGCTTTCGCCGTTTTGCCAACCGATCTGGGACCATTGCTCTGGTGTCAACCGTTCCGTGATCGCGATCAATGAATACATGGGCGTGAGTGCCCGGTGCAATTTCCGCAGCCGGGTGAGATACGCTTCTCCGGCGAGTACGAGCGCGGTTTTCGCGCGCAGCTCTCCGCCCGGCGTGACCAGCCGCGGAATTTCGCCTCCTTCGAATGAGGTCACTTCTGTTTGTTCGTAGATGACCCCGCCGCGGCGCTCCACCGCGCGCGCCAGGCCGCGAACGAGCCGGCCCGGGTGCAGGCTGGCATTGTGGGGCGTGTACAAGGCACCGTGAACATTGGTCACCCTGATTCGTTCGCTCACCTCTTCGGCGTTCAACAGACGGCAGTGATCTTCTAGCCCTAGCTGCTCGTATCCCTCTGCCGACGCGCGAATCATAGGGAGCTGGTGCGCCCCGCGCGCAAGTCCCAGCATGCCGCCCTTGCGGAAATGCGCGTCGATTCCTTCCTCTTCGCATATACGAGCGACTTCATCGACCGAATCACGCATCGCCAGCATCAGCGAACGCCCTGCTTCCCGGCCGAAGCGCCCCGCCAGCTCCCCCGGCGTCACGGGAAATTTTGAGGAGCACCAGCCACCGTTGCGTCCGGAAGCGCCGAAACCCGCAATTTCCTTCTCGACGACCGCCACGCGCAGCCCGGGATTTCCGCGCAACAAGTAATAGGCCGTCCAAAGGCCCGAATAGCCAGCGCCAAGAATCGCGACGTCAACTTCAACGGAACGCATGAGCGGGGCGCGCGGGGTGAGCGCTTCCCCCGCGGTCTCGAGCCAGAAGCTGTACTTGCTGTAATCTTTCATGGGCAAACCACTCAAGATTGCGTTGCTCCTTCGTCATGCCGCCGTGACCACAACACATAACCCAGAAGAGCATAGATACCCATCGCGATCCATTCGGGGCGGGTGAAATGACCGGGGACTACCGGAACCACTTTCGCCAGGATCATCGCGGAAGTGAGCAGCAGGCCGAAAATCGCGGCAGAACGCCCGAGAAAAGAAGGCTTCATGCAGAAATACGAAGCGCACGCCGACAGCCAACCGATCGCGCAGCCTACCGCGCCGACCTCCAGAACGGGGACGAGTAGCGCCTCACCCATCAGGAGCGCGATTGCCGTGGCCACCCCCACGCTGATCACCGCCACTGACGGTGTCTGATTGATGGCGTGAATCCGTCCCAACCGGTGGTCCAAAAGATTGCGGCGACCCATAGCGAACAACATACGAGACGAAGCCACTACGTTTCCGCTAAAAGCCTTCAGCAGGGCAATGAACGCTGACGCCATAATCAGGTTGACGATCCAACGTGCGTGCAAGGCGCGTTCGAAAGCCACCGCGGTCGAAAACTTTTCGTTGGCGAGCGATTGCCAGGGCGCTGCATAGGCAACTGCCGCGATAATCACCCAAAAAAACAAAAGTCCAACAACGATCGTCATCAGAATGGCCACCGAGAAATTCTTCCCCTGGAAATCGGGACTGGCTTCCTCGGCTCCCTTGCCCACCGATTCGAAACCCGAAAGAAGCCAGGGAGTCACTTGCCATACCAGAAAGATGGACATCAAGGGCCCATGCGCCAACAACGGACGAAAATTGGAGGGCGACCCGTGGCCAAACCCCGCCGCTGCGAAAATGACGACGCAACCGAGGAAAGCAAATGTGGTCCACTTCAAAAATCTCGCGCCGGCCTGTATGCCGCGATAGTTCAGCCAGGTCAGAAGAACAGTGATGGTCATGCCGAGAATGAGGTGCCCCAAATAGATCGGCCGCCCCCCCAACCGGTACAGCTCTATGGAATCCATGGAAGGGAAGACGTAGGCAGCAATCTTGCCGGCGGCGACAGCTTCGAATGGGCACGTGAGGTAATAGCCCAGCAGCATCATCCAGCCAGTCAAGAAGCTGACGCCCTTGGGGAAGAATTGGGCAGTATAGGCAATCTCTCCTCCCGCATCGGGAATCGCCTTCACCAACTGCCCGTAAACATATCCGACAGGGAGCAACGTCAGGGCGCCAACGGTAAAACCGAGGATGGCTCCCAACGGGCCGCCGCGCGCAAACAAATCGTCCATGATGACCAGCCACGCGGTCCCGACCATCACGCCGAACCCGAGGGCGAAGTAATCGATCAGATGCAGCTTGCGAGCGAGCGTAGTCATTCTAAGAATCCCCGGCGGCGAGGTGATTCTCGCAATCCGTCAGGTGGTTGCGCAAACGGCGATTCAAGAGCGTTAGTCTTTCTATCCGGAAAAAGGGCCACGGTTGCGCGGATTATAGTCAGGATTGCTTGCCTACACCAGCCATCGCTGTGCGTTCCACAATGCAACTCATGTCCCCGTTTGAAACGCCTCCTCACAGGAAGAGCATTTTGATTTTAGGAAATAAGCTTTAATTGACTGAAATCGTTCAGCTTCCAGCTTACCGGCCCCTGTAAACGTGGCTCCGGGCGTGCAGAGAAATGCTGTGGCGCACTCGGTGTGTGGGAGATGTCGCGGTGGAGCTATCCCAAATCGATCTCTCGGTTGATTCCCGGCGAACTGGGCAATCACTCAAAATGCCCGCAAACCGGCTCGGTTCTAGCCAGTCGATTGGCAGGTGCGAAGACTGGACGAGCTGTAACGTCCTTGAAAGGACTAGCGAAAAGGAATCGCCAAGTGTGCGCGCACCATGCTGTAACCGGCCATATAAAAGGGCGCGCGCAGTGAGGTAACTCATGTCGGCCGAAACAACCCGCATAAATTTTCAACGGATGGAGAGACGCGAGTGGTGGTTGTGGGCCGCCGCGGTTACCGTCACGCTCTTGCTGACCGCTGGTTTGACGTCGTTTCTATTCCCCACTATGCAGGGGGATGAAGAAATCTTCTCGACCGACCTTCTGCACCAGGCCATCCGTGGACTGCTTGGCCTGGTACTTATTTTTGACATTTACACTTTATATCAGCAGTTAAAGATTCAACGGATGCGCCGCAAGCTGCTCGAAGGGGAAGAGCTGTTCCACCTGATTAGCGAAAATGCCGCGGACTTGATTGCCGTCGTGGACATGGAAGGCCGGCGAATCTACAACAGCCTTTCCTACTGCAAGGTTCTGGGCTACTCCATGGAAGAATTGAAGAACTCAACTTCCCTGACACAGATTCATCCCGACGACCGCGAGGCCGTGAAGCAGGCTGCCGAGGAAGCCCGTCGCACGGGCATCGGCCGGCCGCTGGAGTACCGCATCCGCCACAAGGATGGATCGTGGCGCGTGCTCGAGTCCACTGCCAGCGTTATCCGGAATTCCAATGGGGAACCCGAAAAAATGGTCATCGTCAATCGTGATGTTTCCGACCGAAAGCTTGCCGCAGAGGCTCTCCGCCGGTCGGAGGCGAGTTTCCGGTCCGTGGTTGAAGACGCCCCGTATGGAATCTACCGAGCCAACGTGTCAGGCCAGCTCCTGATGGTCAATTTCACCCTTGTAAAAATGTTAGGTTATGAATCACAAGCGGAACTCCTCAAAGCGAACCTTGCCGATGATATCCATCGTGACTCCCGCGAACACCAGAGGTTGAGCGAGATGTTTCCTCGGGACCAGGGTTTCAAGGACATGGAAGTGGAGTGGAAGAGGAAGGACGGAAGCGCCATTACGGTGCGGTGCAGCGGCCGGCCGGTACTCAACGAAGCAGGCGCCCTGGCCTACATCGAAGTTTTTGCCGAAGACATCACCGAGCGACGTGTCCTCGAAAAACAGTTGCGCATGGCGCAGAAAATGGAAGCCATCGGCAGGCTCTCCGGGGGCATTGCCCACGACTTCAATAACCTTCTTGGCGTAATCATCGGCTACAGCCAGGTCATGAAGCGAAGCCTCGGACCGTCCCATTCTTCCTACGAGCACGCCGAAGAAATTGAAAAAGCCAGCCAACGGGCTGTGTCTCTGACCAGGCAGCTTCTCGCCTTCAGCCGCCAGCAGGTTTTGGAGCCTGCCATCCTGACCTTGAACGTTCTCGTCTCCGACATGGAAAAAATGCTGCCCCGCTTGCTCGGGGAAGACATCAAGGTAGATCTGAGTCTGGATCCTGCGCTCGGCCAGGTGAAGGCCGACCAAAGCCAACTCGAGCAGGTCCTCATGAATCTGGCCGTCAACGCGCGCGACGCCATGCCCGATGGCGGGAAACTAACCGTTCGAACCGCCAACGAAGACCTCGATCTGGCCTACACGCGCCAGCATCCGGGCTCCAAGCCCGGGCGTTACGTGGTGCTGGCCGTAACGGATACCGGCACCGGAATGGACCCGGAAACTCAGGCGCACATTTTCGAACCCTTCTTTACCACCAAGGAGCGCGACAAAGGGACGGGGCTCGGCCTGTCGACCGTCTACGGTGTCGTGAAACAGAGCGGCGGCTACATCGCCGTCGATTCCGAGAAGGGAAAGGGCTCGTCGTTTTCTATTTTTCTCCCGCGCGTCGAACAAGCCGTCGAAGCCCCCGAGGCAGTCTCCCTCAAAACTCTTTCCGTCAAAGGGTCGGAGACCATCCTTCTGGTGGAAGACTCCGAACCTCTGCGAAAACTCGCGCACATGTTTCTGAAGGACAACGGATACAGAGTCTTGACCGCGGCCGACGGGGAAGACGCCTTACAGGTCGCCAGGCAGCACGCCGCGCCGATCCAGTTGCTGCTCACCGACGTAGTGATGCCAGGAATCAACGGGCGCGTGCTGGCCGAGCGCCTGGGACCCTGGCAGCCCGGGATGAAGGTGCTCTATATGTCGGGCTACACCGACAGTTTTATTGCCGGGCATGGCGTGCTTGAACAGGGCATCCACTTGCTCCACAAGCCTTTCACTGAGGAGACCCTCACACGCAAGGTGCGTGAGGTGCTCGAGACACCCGAACAGATAAAGAGAACAGATGCCACGATTTTGACGGCAGTACCGGTTCTCGCCGGGAGCCAAGTGAAAACGGACCGCTAGGAGGCTCCGCAAAATGGAAAAACTTTTGATTGTTGATGACGAAGAAGCCATGCGCCGGCTGCTGCGGCTGAATCTGGCCGATAGCTACGAGATTGTTGACACGGGAGACCCGGAGCAAGCGCTTGCTCTCGCCATGCAGAACAAGCCCAGTGCGATTTTGCTGGATTTGAGGATGCCGCGGTGTTCCGGCTTTGAGCTTTGCCGGACGTTTACCTCCATGACTTCGACGCAGTTAATCCCCGTCTTCGTCGTCAGCGGAGAAGCCGGAGCGACCACGAAAGCCCTCTGCAAGGAACTTGGCGCCACGGGTTACTTTGAGAAGCCCATTGATTTTGACCGCCTCAGGACAAGCCTGTCCAAGGCTCTTCAGGCCAGGCGGCCAGAACGGCGCCGCGAAGTGCGCGTGCGCTTGCGAGTGATGCTCAAGCTCAAGGGAACCGATCTGAGTGGGAAACCCTTCGAGGAGCGCACTGCCACGGAAAATGTGAGTCCCAGCGGGTTTCTGTGCGGCTGCATCGCAAAATTGAAAATAGATTCCCTCGTTGACGTATACCTGCTTACGGGAGGCGAACAGTTTGTCGGCAAGGCCGGTGTGGTTCGCTCCGAGGCGGGGGACACGCCTTATCCACGATACGGATTTCGCATCGTCGAAAAAGCTGGCGACTGGGTTCTCCAGTAGAGTTTTCTACCTGATCTTCCCCGCAGCTCTTTCGTGGCGTTGGTGGGTCTCAGCGCGCGTCAGCCGACTGAAATCCCTTGCGCGTTTGCGGCCTCCAAACGACGTCCCCCCGCAGATACTGCCAAATCCCTTGCAGCCGCCAAAGCATGTGCAGTTGCCGGTAGGGAAAGTGTTCGAGGAAACAGTAGGTCACCAGTCGGGCCACGTCTCCCCAGTCGTTGTATCGCTTGTAGGTCAGTTCCTCCTGAAGGACCGCGCCGATGGAGATGACCGTCGCAAACGCGTAGCCGAAGAGCAAGAATTGGACAAAGTATTCGTGGCTGAGCACGCCCATGCACGCCGCGAGAACAATCGTGAGAATTCCTCCCAATTCAATCACCGGGGCCAGCAGTTCAAAGAGCCAGTAGTAAGGCAGCGCCACCCAGCCGATCGTGCCGTAACGGGAACGGAAAAGCATGTCTCGGTTGGCCCACAGCACGTCAAGCAGACCCTTTTGCCAGCGCGCTCGCTGCCGCGCAAGAGAACGTATGTCCGACGGCGCTTCGGTCCAACACACGGGATCTGGCACGAAGCCAATCCAGTAGTCCTGCCCTTTTTCCAGCAGATACCGGTGCACTCGCGTCACCAGGTCGCAATCCTCGCCGATTGCGCTGCCTCGGTAGCCTTCCACTGCCCGCAGCACGTCGGTTCGAAATACTCCAAACGCTCCAGAGATGATCAGCAGAAGATTGAATTGAGCCCAGGCTTCGCGTCCGATCAGGAACGCGCGCAAATACTCCACGACTTGGATAATTTCGATGCTTTTTTTTGGGAGCCGTACACGGGTCATCCGTCCATTCTCGAATTCGGACCCGTTCAGCACGCGAACGATTCCTCCCGCGGCCACCATGCGCTGCGCGTCGGCCAGCATGGTCCGCATGATCCGCAGCAAAGCATCGGGCTCGAGGATGGAATCAGCGTCCAGAACACAAACATAAGGCGAAGTTGCCGCATTGAGCCCTGCATTGTTTGCGTCTGCTTTGCTTCCCCCCGCCTCTTTGTCCACTACCACCAGACGCGGGTCCCGAGTGCTTCGGTACAGCGCCCGCACGGGCGCCGACTTCACTTGTGCCACGTAGATGGCGTTCACCGGCCGCAGTCCGAACTCCTCGTTTAGCTCCCTGAGCGTCCCATCCTTTGAACCGTCGTTGATGACGATGACTTCCAGTTCCGGATAGTCCAGCGAGAGGAAGGATCGGATCGAAGTACGGATAGATTTTTCCTCGTTATGCGCGGGGATCAGCAGCGTTATGGGAGGCGCCAGCGGGGAACTCTTGATCCATTCGGGCGGCTGGCTCTTCAGCTCGCGGTGGTGCCTCGCGCTGGTGCGCAGCGCGATGATGAGAAGCGCCAGATAGATCAGATTGCTGCAGAGGTAGTAAAGGAAGAGCCCATCGTTGGCGAGCACGAGGAAGCGCAACATTATTGCGCCACCGTTTGCGCGGGCAGGTCTTCCGGCCTCTTTTCTCCACCGAATCCGATGCGGTGGCTCGCCGCGGCTAGCAACCGCTCGCGGCGCTCCGCATCCATGTTCGGCGACTGACGCAAGGCCTCGAGGAGGCTCCCGTACTCGCCTGCATTTTCCGCAGCGGTAATGTAAGCGTCAGTCGCGTAAGCATCGCCCAATTCCACGACGCGCTCGAAGATCGCGGGCTGCAGGATTTCCTCCTGCTCGACCAGCGCTTGCGCCGAACGGAAACGCACGAACCGGTGCGCGTCCGTCAGCGCGCGGATAAGCGCGGGGATGGCTTTTGAGGTTCGCAGCTCTCCAAGCGCCACCGCCGCGCGCAGCCGCACGAACCAAACCTCATCCTCCGTCATCTTTTCGAGCACGGGGAGAGCAATCCTGGGTTTCGCGTGTCCCAGCGCGCGCGCTGCCGAAGCGCGGAGTTCCGGATGGGGATCGTCCGCGATTTGAATCAGGTCCGTTTCCAGAGCGGCGGTCCCAACTTCTCCCAACACGCGCGCCAGCACTTCTCGCATGGGCGCGTCTTTAGCCTCGAGGTAGGGCAGTAGCATCTGCGGCCGTTCGCGGCAGCAATTGATCAGCGCGTTTTCGATCGGCAATGCCGGTACGGTGAATCTCCCCTCGCCGAGCCATTCCAAGATTTCCTTGCCCGCCTCTGGACTGCCCGTGTACCCCAGTCCGCGCAACGCCGCCAGCCGAGTTTCGATGTTGGAGTCGCGCAGACCCTCCGCGAGTGCCGGCACCCCTTCGGGCGCACGCATGCGTCCCAGGGCGATAAACGCTTGGCGCTGGCGCCAGCCGCGGGTTTTTTCCGCTTCGTGAATCGTTCTCTGCAGCAGGCCAGAGCCCCGCAGAAAGCTGTGTATCCGCGCGGCCTCCGCTGGCTTCGCTGTTTCCAGGGCGCCCAGCGCCAGGGATTTTACGATGTCCCGGTCGAAGGCGTTGCGGCACCACCGGTCATCCGTATTGACTCCGGAGACAAGATCGCCCCAGCATTTTTGAAAGTGGCTCGCACGCGCGTTGTAACGGGTGAAGTAGCGCTTCCGGTAAGTCCGGCGAAGGAGGATGAATCCGAGCAGTAGGGCGTCCACCAGGAACGCGCCCAGAATCGCCTTGAAAACGAAGTGGGCCGGCCCTATCCGCCGGAGCAATTCAGAAACGAATTCCATAGCTCATTCCAAAGCTCGTCTGCGTGCGGCCGGCAGTGCGCCACTGATACGCGCCATATGCGGTCACGCCCTGCCTGGCCGTAAATCGCAATTTCAGGCTGCCGCCCCAGGTGCGTGAGGAAAAACTGCCGAGCTGATCGACAAGAGCGAATTGTTCTGTGCCCGCCGCGAAGAAAACGCTTCCTGCGGCGAAACCTTCTTTCCCTCTGACCAGGGGAAACGACAGCCGGGTGACGCCCGAAGGCCGCCACCCCGGCGAAAGACCGGAAAAATGGCTTCGCGCGCCCGTAATGTTTATGAACCAACTCCACTCGCGCGGAAGATAAATCGTCGCGGCGCCGTTCAGAGTGAATATCCGGGCGGATGGGTATGCGTACCAGTGTTGTCTATACTCCATCTCCACGCCGCGCAATAAGCTTGTCTCCGATAGGTGCCAGCCGTGATCGTATGAAAAAAAAATCTCGTGATTGGGAATGATTCCGTTATCCCGGGCCGTTGCGCCTCCGGCGGTAAGCGCTCCCCAGTGCACCGATCGTGCGGTCGCGCTGGCCACAAATTTCCCCGCCCCCGCGTTGATCCGCTGAAAGAAGTTGCCCGCAACGCTGCTGCCCCAATGCTCGTTCCATCGCGTTGTGAGGCTCACCCACTCCCCTTCATAGGCGTCGGTGTAATTGAAGCGATCCGTATCCCATCCGAAACGCAGCTCGTTCTTGAATTCCCGCCGGACGGAGAGCAACCCCTGCCTGGCCTCTGCATCTCCAGGATCTAACGCGAGCGCTTTTGAAAACTCCGTGCGCGCGTCGTCCCCGCGGTTCAGTGCCCGCAAAGCTCTTCCCCGCGCGGCGTGCAGGTCCGCGCGATTCGGATCGATCTCCGTGGCGCAGTTGAGCGCTTGCAGGGATTCGTCCCAGCGCCCTTCGCGCGCAAGTGCGCTGGCAAGCCCCAGAAATAAATCGGGGTCGCGCCGCTCGCGGATTGTTAGCTCCCGGAATAATCTCTCCGCGTCTTCGACGCTTCCCGACCAGAGCAACAAACGCGCGCGCCAGGCAAGCACCTCCACATCATTCGGCACACGCGCAAGGTCTCCATCGACAATTCGCAGCGCTCCAGCCCAGTCGTGCGCCTCTGCCTGTTTCCGGACTTCCGCTTGCCAACCGCTATCCTTTTCCTGAGCTCGCACGGCAAAACAAGTCGCCGCGAGCCACGCAAGCGCAAGAGCGATGAAAACCAGGTCGCGGCAGGGCCGCTTGCTCGCGTTTTGGCCTGCCTTTGCGTTCGCAATTCTGGCTTTTGAACAAACCTTCACTCAGGAATGGGCAGCAATAAGCACTCCAAAAGCGCGAATCGATGAGAGTCCTGTGCCGAATTATGTTCTTTGTTCTTAAGGGCTTTGTAATCGGTTTTGCTGGGTCGGGATGACTAAGTTTCAAAATGGCTATTTCTTGATGTTGTGTTCCAAGGTGGCACACTCCGCCTATAACTTCTCTTCGCGCGCCTCTCGCGCGTCAGGTCAATCTTTGCAAAATGGGCGATCAGCGAAATGGCCCACAAGAAGCGAGAAGACTCGGAGCTGTTTGGCAAAATTGCGGCAGGTCCGATGAAGTCAAGGCCACGAACTAGAATTTGAGTTTTCTCTGCGCGTACATATTGGTTCTTAGAACAGGCCTGCGCAAAGTTGCGGCACCTAACCCCGAGTGCCATAATTCCATTTCGAACAGTCATTTTGGGCAGTGGGCGTCGTGCAAAGTTGTCGTGGAGTGGTTTGGATGTTCAGGGGGTTTTATGGCGTTGCGTGACGGGTGGATTGAAAAACGAGAGAAGGAAGCCGCGGCGGCGAATGGAAACGGCAATGGCACGCGTGCGTCCGAAGGACGCAACATGTCGCAGATGCATCTGGCGCGGCAGGGCGTGATTACGGAAGAGATGCTCTACGTTGCGAAGCGGGAGAAGCTCGAGCCGGAGCTGGTGCGCAGCGAAATCGCGCGGGGGCGCGCGATCATTCCCGCCAACATCCATCACCGGAACCTGGAGCCGATGGGGATCGGCATCGCGACGAAGTGCAAGATCAACGCGAACATCGGAAACTCCGCGACGACTTCGAATATTGAGGAAGAGCTGAAGAAACTGCACCACGCTGTGCATTATGGAGCGGACACGGTGATGGACCTTTCCACCGGCGGAGAGATTCCGAAAATCCGGAAAGCCATCATCGAGGCTTCGCCCGTGCCGGTGGGGACGGTGCCGGTGTATGAAGCGATTTCGCGCGTGCGGCGGCCGGAAGACCTGACGATCGAGCTGATGCTGGAAGTGATCGAAGAGCAGGCCGAGCAGGGTGTGGATTACATGACCATTCACGCGGGGGTGATGCGGGAGCACGTGCCGTTCGTGCGCAAGCGCATCACGGGGATCGTGAGCCGCGGCGGTTCGCTGATGGCGCACTGGATGGAGCACCACAAGAAGCAGAATTTCCTTTACGAGAACATCGAGGAGATTTGCAAGATTTTCAAGAAGCATGACGTGAGTTTTTCGTTTGGCGACGGACTGCGGCCGGGCTGCATCGCGGACGCGAGCGACGAAGCGCAATTCGCGGAGTTGAAGGTGCTGGGCGAACTGACGGAGAAGGCCTGGGAGCACGACGTGCAGGTGATGATCGAAGGACCGGGGCACATCCCGCTGGACAAGATCA
>Ga0307477_10000778_pt1 | contig 31501 bp, 37 predicted proteins | sample atmos_gasesECM2C_FD_203316 | JGI IMG/M metagenome (GOLD analysis project Ga0307477, IMG submission 203316) | Hardwood forest soil microbial communities from Morgan-Monroe State Forest, Indiana, United States - atmos_gasesECM2C_515 | ecosystem: Environmental > Terrestrial > Soil > Temperate...
TTCGTCTCAGCGGTCGCCTTCTCCTTCAGCGCGGCTAGCACGGTGTCGACGTTGATGTAGATCCCCTTCCTCCCCTGCATGTGGACAAAGTCCTTCTCGACCGTCAGGCCAAGGCTCTCGGCGGCGGCCCTCGAGAGGGTGACCACCTCGTAGCCCCGGTGCATGTACCTCTCGCTATCCTCCCCCTCGAGCCTCTCGAGGACCCTGCTCACGACCTTCTGGAGCCTGCTCTGCTTCGAGTCGATGACGGAGATGGCTTGGTCCGCGTGCCCAAACTTCGGGTGCCTGAGGGCGCCCTTCGAGGTCGCGGTCGTCCATAGCTCGCTCCCGTCGGGCTGCTTCCCGTAGACCTTGTACGAGAAGTGGTCCTTGGCGAGGCCGATCTTCCACGCGGCGTAGGGGATGTCCTTCGCGACATAGACCACTGTCCCGTCCGACCGCACCAGGACCTTGTCGTCACCGAGCTCCTTGTCCTTGACGACCCAGCAACCTGCGTTCTCCCCGGCCGTCTCGAGGACTGCTATCCCTTTGCGCTTCAGTTCCTCGAATATCTCTCGCCACATCCCCGTCCTGAGGATGTGCGACTCCCAGTTCAGGAGGTCGTACCTCGCCCCGAGCCTCCAGCACGTCTCTAGCTGCGCCGCGAGTATCCTCCCCACGATCTTCTCCGTGTATTCGCTCACATCGCCCTCGCCCTTCTCGATCTCTTGTAAGACGAGGCGCTGCTTATCTTTCAGGGAGGGATCCTTCTCATACATCTGGTTGACCTTCGTGTAGACGGTGTCCCCGCAGTAAGCGTCGAACTTCACCCCCGGCGGCGCCTCGTCGCTGAACCCGAGGAACCTCAATCCCACTATGACGTCGGCGACCTGCGCTCCCGAGTCGTCGATGTAGTTCAGCGTCTGGACATCGTTCCCGAGCCTCTTCATCGTCCTTACCAGTGAGTCGCCGAGGACGAGGTTCCTCGCGTGCCCGATGTGGAGGGCCTTGTTTGGGTTCACGTTGGTGTGCTCGATTGCTATCCGCTTCCCCTTCTCAGGCGGGTCGAGTGAAATCGCGCGCCCGGACAGGAGCGAGGCGAGGAGCTCCTTTGCGAACGTCCCCCATTCGAGCCTGAAGTTCACGTAACCAGAGGGGTGCGCCTCGACCTTAGAGATCAGATGGCCTTTCTTCGCAGTGGCGATAGCGTCGGCCAGTTCCTTCGCGACGATTCCCGGGGCCTTTCTCGCCTCGCGGGCGAGCCTCAGGCCTGCAGGGCTCGAAAGGTCGCCGAGGTCCGGGTTCGGGGGGCGGAGGAGCTCGACCTGGGCGATCTTGTATCCAAGCTTCTTCGATGCTGCAAGGAGGGTCTCCCGCGCCTCGTCCTCGAACTCCCTGAACTTCAAGCAGAGGTTGGGCACCGGGTGCTCGTTTATTCAGTGTTTTTGCTCCGCCTGCGATGATCGGACGGTCACTTGGGGCAATCGCTGGCCAGTTCGATCACCAGCCACGTCCCGGGCACTTTCTGATAGGGGCATCCGGGAAACGCGATGGTCACGTTCTCCCCCGCCGTCAGCTCTTGAGGCGCACATTTGTTATTGAAGAGAAGGACAGGTCCTTGTCCGGCGAAATACGCGCCGTAGTACGCGTAGCCGGCGTTCGTCAAGTCGCTCCAGTGCGCTGGTGCCTGCGTCCGGACCAAAGTCGCGAAGTTTTGTGGAGAATAGGGTGGGTTTGTCGGGAAGAAGAGATCCTCGCCGAAGTTCCCAGACGACCCCCCAAACGCAAGGTGCAGGTCTTGTGAGTATCCATAGTGGACGACCTCCCAGTTGGTACCGTTGGTCATCGTATGAAACCGGGTCATCGCGAACGAATCGAGGCGCGGGCAGTCGGTCAGAGACTCCGAGCCCCTGTAGGTGTCGACGACCCCGAGGAACTGCGAGACCCACGCCGGGCCGAACGGGACGGCCGTCGTGTCTGCGAGGGTGGTCGTGGTCGTCTGATACGTCGTGTAAGCCAAGGTTGACGACACGGAGGGAGGTGCCAGCGTCGTGAAGTTCGAGGTGGTTGTCGAGTTCGCGTCAGGTTGAGGGGTGCTTCCAAAGCCTTGAGCTTGTCCCGCCCATTGCGACCAGTCAGGGTAGGACGCCGCGACCCCCACCACGAGGATGAGGGAGACGGTGAGAACGGAGGTGACTGAGGTGACCTTGTCCATGGTTCAACTCTCGATGGCCGAGATGTAACCTTCGAGGACACTGCGAGATAAGAACACGATGAATTCCAAGTCTATCCCCAACCGGAGCTGGCCGCCTGAGCAAGGCGAAAGATAAAACCCCACGCATCGGAGGCACGATTCGGGCCCGTAGCCTAGCACGGATCAGGGCATCGGCCTCCGGTGCCGAAGGTCTAGCGGTGACAGCCGAAGGTCGAGGGTTCGAATCCCTCCGGGCCCGCCAAAACACCAAGAATTACACCGTATCCGCTGGTCAGAAGTCGAAATGCTCGTGTATACAACATCGGATCTGGCTTGATCTTGGGGGCTCATGCCCCAAAGCTAGGATGGCAGAAACTCACCTTCTTGGCCCGATTGAGCCAAGGCCGACCTTGTCGAGAAGTGCGATGAACCGGGAATCGTCTCCCACGGATTCCAGCTCGTAGTCTACTGCTATCCAGTTGACGCCACCATCGTCAAGCTTGTAGGACTTTTCCAGCCAGCGAAATCCGGAATCCAAGTCCCCAAGAACAAAGTAGACAAGGCCTATGAGGTATGGGCTCACCCCCGCATTCCGATGGCTAGGTTCAATCCCCTGGAGGAGGTTCCTCGCGTCATCACCCCTACCCGTAGCGGCGAGCACGTAAGCTCTCCAAGCCCTTGGCATGCCGACATTATGATATCGTTGTTTCGCTGTCCTAGATGCTTTCTCGATCAGCTCAACTTCGTTCCAGGCCTCTTTGTACAGACCTTCGTGCACATAGACCTGAATCAGGCTCGTGGGCCCCGCGGATGCAAGTAGGTGAGAGGGGTCCATCTCGATTACCTTCTTGAATTGCGCGATCGCTTCCGAGAATTTTCCCCGGTAGTACTTTGCCGCCGCGACGTTGTGGTTTATGATAGGCGAGAATGGGTCTAGCCGATGCGCATAGGCGATCTCCTTCGCGCCTTCAGCGAAACGCCTCTGCGATATCAGAAGGTGGGAGTACCACTGATGCGCAGTGGAGTAGTTCGGCTTCAAATTCAGCGCTCTTCTGAATTCTGACTCGGCCTCTTTCCATTTATGATCGTAATAGAGAAGAACATTGGCCACGGTCGCGTGAGCCTCGGCGAAGCTCTGATCTAGTTTCAACGCCTTCGCAGCCAGGGCCTTCGCCTTTCGATAGCTCGGACCAGATTCAGCCTGGCCGTTCCTTGCCATAACCGCATAACAGTCTGCGAGGCCGCAATAGCCGAGCGCCAAGCCCCTGTCCCTGATGATGGCCCGTTCGAAGCATGCAATAGCCTTCTTGAGGCTCTCGCTAGTCCTCTCGTTCCAATAGTGTCTTCCCCGCATGTACAACAAGTAGGCTTCTGCGTCATCCGTCGGCTTCGTCTCGAGTCTTGTTTTTTCAGGTCCGATTAGCTGCACCCTCAGTTCGGCGGCGACCCTCTCAGCAATCTCAGTCTGAATCGCGAAGATGTCGTCCAACTGCCTGTCGTAGTTTTGAGCCCAGATGTGGCTCTCAGAGGCCGCGTCGATGAGTTGCGTAGCCACCCTTATCCTATTGCCCGCCTTCCTGACACTGCCCTCAATCAAGCTGCCCACTCTTAGCTCTCTCGCAATCTCCGAAGCGCTCTTCTGCGTCGCCTTGTACCTCATAACGGACGTCCTCGCAATTACTGCCAGCTCTCTTATTCCAGAGAGCGATGCAATCAACTCTTCAGTCATCCCATCCGCAAAGTACTCGTCGGCTGAATCTGGACTCATGTTCGCAAATGGCAGGACGGCAATCCGAGTCCTGTCAGAGGAAGATTGCTGAAATGATGACTTCGACTCATTCCAAGGCATCACAATCCTGAACACTTCCAGGGGCTGGCTCACGTTTTTCAAGGACTTTGTTCCCTCACTAACCAGTGGATGGTCGAACTTGTTATGAATATGGTCGTAGACCTGACGAGAGATAGTGACGCCACCGTCGTCCGCAAAGGATTCAATTCTCGACGCGACATTTACCGCGTCCCCCGAGATGTCTTTCTCGGACTCAACCACATCGCCTACGTGAATACCCACGCGGAGGTGAACCCTTTTGTCTTCAGGGAGCGTGAGGTTGAGCTTCCTGATTGCCCCCTGGACATCATATCCGCAAGTCGCTGCTTCTAACGCGCTCTGGAATTCAACCAGGAATGCATCGCCCATCGTCTTCACCTCTCTCCCATTGTTTCTCTTGAGAATTGGTCTGATAATCTTTCGTTGTTGCTCTACCAGAGCCAGCGACAGAGCCTCATCCCTCTGGCTTAGGGCTGTGTACCCTATCATGTCTGTGAACATTATTGCCGCAAGGCGCCTAATCTGACGGCTCAAGCTTCGACAGATTCTGCCTTCCACGCCCAATTAAGCTTAGCCGGGGCAACTCAAGTTGGTACACTACGTTCCAGGACATACTGGGTGCGCCTCGTGCTCGATTCAATCGCGGATCGTTGCGACCTAGCTCTCTTGGAATCCTCTCTCAGAACCCGTTCAAGGCGGGTCCCTCCGGGCCCGCTGTGGGCATGCAGCTAAATTGGGGCTATCTTTAGCGGATTCAGAGTCTGAATCTACTCTACCGAGGGTTAATAGGGAGGGGAGAGCCTTCGGACGCAGGGATCAAGTCATGGGTAGCGACTATCTGTGGAAGACGAATGACCTTCTGAACCGAGTGGCGCAGGTGAGGTACGCGCATGGTGACCAGCTGACGGACCTTCCGGGAGTCACTGGAATCGGGATAGGAAAGGACCATATCATTGTCTACGTATCAAGCGACTCGGTCGAAGTCCCAGCTCAAATCGAGGAAGTACCGATAGTCAAGGTACGCAGAATCTGAAATGCGCTGACGTCAATATCGAATCAATATCGGGTTAACAGCCTCAGGCGCGAAGGGCTGGTTACTGCTGCAGAGTTTCCAGACTTCCTATTGCATCATCTCCTTCTCTTCTTTGTGGAATCCATCTTTAGAACCCGTTCAAGGGCGGGTCCCTCCGGGCCCGCCAAAAGCCTCTCGAACCCTTAGGTCATACCCGATTAGGGGTTGCTTTCCTGACGATGATGTCTTCGCCTCTGCGAATCCACACCACCCTCTCCTCTCTGTGAGGAGTGGATTCCAGCTTCAATGCCTCCCTTATGTGCCTAGGGATGGCGGCGCTTCCGCCTGCGCTCAGGATTGACTTTCTGAAACTTGATTGGGCGGTCCCCTTCGTGACGATGACGTCATCGCCCTCTTGTGTCCATAGCAGCTTTTTCCGCCTCTTCGGATCAAATCTCAGATGCAACATCTTCATTACCTCCTTTGGAACGGGAGTCCTTCCGCCACGGCTTAGGGCCGTCATTCCGAGGAGCTCGCCTTCCAAAGCGTCCCTACGCCCGTAGTCACAATTACTTAACCGTCGATCCGAATCATGTCGAAACGAGTGTCGGCGGAATCCCCATTCAGAACCTGTTCGGGGTCGGGTCCCTCCGGGCCACGCCTCACGTCATTTTGGTTGCACTACCGCAAGCCCTACGATATTCGTGCCTGTCAGGTAGACATCGGAAAATATGATGCCGTTCGTCGATGTCACCTCCAAGGGAAAGATGGGAGGTTGTCCAGCCACGTAGTAGAACCCGTCGGTATAGTTGAACGAAGTCTCATAGACGTAAACCGCGACGTCCATGGTAACGCCCCCGATGAGTCGGGTCGTGGTGTTGTAGGGCTTGATGAGAGCAAAACTGAGCCTAAGGTTTGTGTCGTTGAAATGAAACGGGGAGACGCCGGACTTTACCCAGTACGCATCCTGAGTGAGCTGTCCGCTGACCGTAGTATTCACCAGCCACTCCACTTCAGTGCTGTTGATGTCGATGACCTGGGCGATGGTGGTCTCGTTGAAGGGTGCGGCTTTGACCGCGGGGTTTGCGGGAGCTACCTTGCCCGTGTACTCAACATAATCGCCCTTCGACAACGAGTGGGTTCCAACAGCTTTGTTGGACGCGGCTAAGGTCGGAGCCTGAAGTTCGTCTGCGAAGTGTCCTATCCCAACGCCGATTGCAAGGGAGATTAGGACCAGAACGACGTATGTCCCTACTCGTCTTCGGGGGTTGTCCATGCCTTCACGCTCGTCGTCCTCTCAGCGTCCGGCATGATTTAAGAGAAATTGGACATAGCCATATCCGCCGTCCGAGCCCGAAACACCAGAACGCGCTCGGGGGATCTTCGGCCGATTTACGCGTAGTCGCCCGTGTCTATTTGACCGGCCCATTTCCTTTCCAAGATCCTTCTCGCGGGAGGATGTGAGTTCTATTTCTTTCTCAGGATTTTTCTTGCGGCGCCGACTATCAAGAGTATCACTGCCAATACCGTGACCGCACCGATCACAGTGGAGGTGTCGGTGCCGACGACCCCGGCGGCGCTTGAGAGTGGCTGCAATACGGACTGGAGCGTGCTCACCGCGGACCCTTGCGACGGCGGAGGCGCGGATTTCATCGGGGTGAAGCTGACGATGGTAGGCGAAACGGTCGTCCCGGTGGCTCCATTATTGGAGACGGAGAGCATAGGCGCCGCCTGGAGGTTCCCCTCGGTGAGGGTCATTGTAGCCAAAGTGCCCGCGGTCACGGGCACTTTGGGATAGGAGAATGAGGAGATCAGGTTCCCTCCTCTCGTGATGTTGACCGAGAGCGTGAACTCGCCCGTGCTCGTCCCCTGCACCGAGACCTTGTAGGTGCGCGAGACGTTCTGGACCGCGGCGTACTCCACGCCGTTCATGGAGGCGAACGTCCCTTGCGACGCGTTCTCGCCGATGCCCCCGTTCTTGTTGTAGCCCATCGACAGGCCGGACGCGGTGTCCGTCACGGTCATGTTCGCGTTGGAGTGGAGCTCGAACTCTGTGTAGTCAGCGGTCTTCCCAGTCGAGTACTCGTAGGGGAAGCTCGACTGCGCCGGCGGGTTCCCCTGCAGTATCTTCCCGACAATCCCCTGGACGGTCGGATTGCCTGGGAGCGATCCGTGCTCCGAAGAGATGTCCCTTAAAGACGTACCGAGGCCGAACCGGTTGACGTAGCTGACATAGTAGGTGTCGGTCGCGGTCGAGGTCTGGGCGCTCCATATTGGGACCGTCCCGTCCCCGTCGTCGAAGTGGGGTTCGAGGGCCACGTTGCGACCTAGGTAGAGGTAACTGTCGCCTGGCGCGGGGGTGGTCTCCGTGAATGAGTTGAGCGTCTCCACTCCCGTCCCGATGATGACGTACTGCTTCACTCCAAGCGGGCTGGGCGAATACTTAGGACCCATCAGGGCGTCGAAAGTCGCCTTCTCCTTGAGAAGGAGGGGGTTCATCTGCTGGGTGTTGTCGCTGAACAGCGAGAGGAAGGGGGGCTTGTAGAAGATGGAGTACGCTTGGGCGAGGGGGATGTAGTGTCCGGCGGCGTCCTGGATGAAGGTGTAGTTACGCGGGAGAAGCTCGTAGGCCGCAGGGAAGTTCTGGAGATCGTACTTCATCACCGCCTGCGAGGCGTCGGGGTTAGCGAAAGTGTATCCGTTGATCAAGCCATAGTAGACCTTGGGGGAGCCCCAATACGGAGTGCCCATCGTTATGATGGACGCTATCTTTGCCGCCCTCGCGTGGCTCGAAAGCACGTAAGCCGTCGCAATCAACCCGCCCATGCTGTGGCCTATCAGGACGACCTTTGCGTTCCCGTTCTCCTGGCTAACTTGGTTGACAAGGCTGTCCAGCGCCGGAAGCTGCTGGAGGTTGTCCAACCGCCAGTCGTAGGGGAAGGTGAAAAGGTTCTGGTTCTTCTTGTACCCTAATCCCGTCATGTTGCTGAGGAACCCGCCGTAGAAGTTCGCCAATCCAGAGCTGAGTATGCCGTTGGTAGTGATGACCGTCCCCGGAGAGGCCGGGGTCGTCCCGTCCCTGTTGAGGGCCAAGACGAGCATGGATTTCACTGCAGGGAGGGGCCAGACCTCGAAGCTCCCACTATCAAGCTCAGTCCCTGCGACCCCAGGAATGAAGATCACCGGGGGCAGGCTAGTAGTGGTCGTTGTTGCGGTGCCTCCGACGCTGACGCTCACCGACGCCTTGGCCGTCACCGCCGCGTCCGGGACAAGGGCCGGGTGGGTCGACGTGACGTTCACGACGAAACTGTAGGTCCCTTTCTGGGACTGCTGCGAGAAGGCCACAGTTGTGGTGTAGTGCCCCCTCGAATCGGTCTCAAGGGGCTCGTAGTTGTAGCCCTGCCATTTCTGCAAGACTCCGTCCTTGAAGGTGTAGAGGTTCGCGTACTGCGAGATTGGGACGACGTCGCCCTGCAGCTGGATCTTGCCCGGGACGGAGACCGAGGTAGCGTTGCTCGTTACCGTCACGGAAGGCACGACGATAAAGTCGAGGAGGATCCGCTGGGCGAAGGTGTCCCGAGCGGGGCAATTGACGAAGCAGTCGAAGCGGAGGTTGATCGTAATTTCGCCAAGGCCGTGGTAGTCTAGGGAGTCGTCGACGGTCCCGGAGGCCGTGAGTTGTCCGCTGCTCCCCTGGGCCTGGGCGGCGCTCCCGGCGACCTGGTCGAACTCGAGCCTCGAGGTCGTGACCGTGCTCTGGTATGGGTTTGCTGGTGAGGTCGCGCTCACGGAGACCTTGGCGCTCGGGTCCATCAAGAATACGAAGTTCGCGTTCCTATTGGCGTCGGCGGTCAGGTTCTTCGCGGCGAACGTCGCGCCGTTGACGGTGAGCGTGATCGTCCCGCTGGTTCCAGTGTAAGGCGCTGCCTGAGCGGCCGCCAAGGCGTGGTCCGGCAAAAGACGTCCGCCTGCGGACGAAGTGGCGAAGGGGAGGAACGAGAGGCTCAGCAGCAAGAGCAGGACCAGAAGCGGAGTTCCGCCGGATCCTCCGGAGAGGTGAGCCAACGTCCGAATCCGCGTCCCGAGGTTGTTAATCTTTGTGAATTTGGAAACCGATTTCCTCGGGAACTCGGCTGAAGCGAGACACTTGCTAAGTCTTCGGAGGCTGTGTGGGCTAGGTCGAAAGCAATCTCGTCGCCGGAATAGTTCAGATGCCAACCGAGGACAATTTGATTAGGAGCGGCGGAGCAGACCTCTTGCGACTCTAGATGGGACGCCTTGAACGGCTGAGGGACTACAAGCTCACAGCCGGCGCCGGCCTGCTGCTCCTAATCCTTTCAGCCTATGCTGCTGTCCTTCTGGGAGAGGCCACCTCCTGGACACTCTTCTTCAAGGCCCAGTCGTCCTCTGTGCTCTTCTTCTCGTTCGTCTTCCTCGGCGTCAGCCTCCTACTTGGGAAGAGAGACGTCCCGGACGTGGAGACATTCGCGATCGCGTTGGCGACGACCCTCTCGGCCATCTGGTTCTACGAGTTTGTCTACCACTACTCGTTTCCTGCTTACTTCAACTACTTCCGGTATCCTTACTTCGACTTTAGCGACACCAACACCCTCATCATGGACGGGGCCCTCTCCCTCCTCGTGGTCTCTGGTTACAAGTACGTGAGGGTCAGGGGGAACTACTACTTCGGACTCTCTATCGCGATCTTCGCGGCGCTTTACTTCGCCTGGCTCCTCATCGGGTTCCCGCAGTTCGACAAAACCATCCCGCTGCCGCAGTACATCCACGTCGGCGACCCGTTTTCGACGGGGTACCTCCTGAACAGGTTCTCAAAGCTCTTCCTGTGCGTCTCTTGGGTGTCGCTCTATCTCGCCCGAAAGCAACCCCCGCAGATGTCCTTGGCGTCGCAGGCGGGCTAGCGGCAACAGTTCATGCAACTGTATCAAATACGATACATGTATATATCCCCCAGAACGGCGACTAGATGTTGAAAGACGCGATATTGCCTGATCTGCCCGGTCGTCCGAACCGCGAGCAGCTGACCCAGCTGCGGGGCGCCCCCAGGGGAATGCTGATGCACTACATCCTGAAGAGCATCTCCCTCAAGCCTAGGTACGGCTACGAGATCCTCCAGGACATCGACGGGAAGACCGAGGGCGCGTGGAGGCCAGGGGCGGGGTCTGTATATCCGATCCTCAAGAAGCTGATGGCGAACGGATTCATCAAAGCGGATGAGCCCACGACATCTGGGCCGCGGCGCGCGTACAGCATCACCCCGAAAGGCCTTGACGAGGTCAAGAACCACTCCGAGATGATCACAAATTCATGGCAGAGGTGGATGTCCATGCGCAGGGTCTTCTTCGACATGATCGAGCCCGCGGGGATAAGCCGCATGTTCATCGAAGGGTCGAGGAAACAGTTCGAGTTCGCCAAGGAGCTGATGGAGACGAGGAAGGAATCTCTAGGGCGGGGCGAGCTTGACCTCATGCTCCGTGAATATTCCCTCAACCTGGAGAGGCAGCTCGACTGGACTCAGGACCAGCTGAAGGCGCTTAGGACGAGACCCGCTGCCCCAAGGCTTCGCCCGCTCCGTTGAGCGAGGTCAAACGATTTGACGCAAGACTTGCAGGAGAAGGACGGCGCGGACATGATAGTCAAGGTCGAGGGCCTGTCGAAGAGCTTCGGGCAGCTAAAGGCCGTCGACAACGTCAGCTTCGAGATCAGGCAGGGCGAGGTCTTCGGGTTCTTGGGTCCGAACGGCGCCGGGAAGAGCACGACCATCAACATGCTCACGACGATGATGAGGCCTACATCTGGAAGGGCCACCGTCTGCGGGTTCGACGTCCTCTCGCAGGCGACGGACGTCCGCAGGAACGTCGGGGTGGTGCCGCAGGAGTACACAGCAGACGAGGACATGACCGGCTACCAGAACATCCTCCTCTGCGCCGACCTCTACGGCCTTCCGCGGAGCGATTCCAAGGCGCACGCCGAAGAGCTCCTTAGACTCGTCGAGCTCCAGGACGCCGCGAATCGCAAGGTCAAGACCTACTCGGGGGGGATGCGAAGAAGGCTGGAGCTCGCGTGCGGCCTCGTCAACTACCCCAAGCTGCTCTTCCTCGACGAGCCAACGCTCGGGCTCGACGTCCAGACGAGGGCAGCCGTCTGGAAATACATCAGGATGTTGAAGGAGCAGTTCAAGATGACCCTCTTCCTGACGACGCACTACCTCGAAGAGGCGGACTCGCTCTGCGAAAGGATCGCGATAATCGACCACGGTCACATAGTAAAGATAGGCTCTCCGGAGGAGCTGAAGGCCAGCGTCGGTGGCGACATCATCGTCGTAGGCGTCAGGGAGCCGGAGCCCGACATCTCCCCCGACATCTCCAGGCTTGCCCTGGTGAAGGAGGTCAAGAAGAACGGGACCGAATACCGCGTCAAGGCAGAGCTGGGCGAGGATGCATCGCCCCAGATAATGGACCTCGTCCGCTCCAAGGGACTGCACGTGATCAAGATCTCGCTTACCAAGCCGAGCCTTGACGAGGCATACCTGGAGCTGACCGGCAGGAACCTGAGGGAAGAGGAGAGCAACCGGATGGCGATGTTCAGCCAACGCATGACGATGCACAGGGCCCGATCCTAGAGGCGAGAAGATGGTCGAAGAGCTGAAGTCAGCCACTTTCGAGGAAGCCCGGCTGAAGCCCACTCCGAGCGCGAGCGCGACGACGCTCTCCGTAAGGCCGGCTCCAAAGGCCAACACAGGCCCGTTGCACGGCCTTTGGGCCCTTACCCAGAGGGACCTCAGGAAGTGGTACGGAAACCCCATCCAGCTCCTGATCTCCTTGATACAGCCGGTCATCTGGCTGGGGGTCTTCGGCAAGGCGCTGAACTTCGGGTCTTTCATCGCCCAGTCAGGCGCGCCTGCGAGCGTCACCAACGCCATAATGCTCAGCACCTTCGGGACGACGAGCTACTTCTCTTACCTCGCGTGCGGGCAGCTCGCGTTCGTGGTCCTCTTCACCTCGGCGTTCAGCGGGATGTCGGTGGTCTTCGACCGTAGGTTCGGCTTCATGAACAAGGCCTTGAGCACGCCGGTGGGACGTGGGACCGTCGTGATGGCGAAGGTCTTCCAGAGCGTCGGGAGGTCGATTGTGCAGGCGGCGATGGTGCTAATCATCGCCGTCCTCCTAGGGATGGACACCGTCAGCTTCTCGCTCCTCGGGGTCGCGGAGGCATTCGGCGTGGTCTTCCTGATGGCGACCGGGCTCTCCGCGCTCTACGTCATGCTCGCGCTCAGATCGAGCGACTGGCAGACCCAGATGGCGCTGATCAACCTCCTCAACCTGCCGCTTCTCTTCGCCAGCAACGCCCTCCTCCCCGCCAAGCTGATGCCGACCTGGCTCCAGTGGGTCGTGAAGTTCAACCCGGTGAGCTACTCGACAGACGCGATAAGGCAGCTCCTGATCGGCGCCGTGGGCACGAACACCATCGCCTTGGACTTTGGGGTCGTGTTGAGCTTCGCGGTCGTGCTCTCGGTCGCAGGGATAGTCCTCTCCTGGCGGCTACTTAGCAAGTGAGCGCGCAGCGGTCGGAGCAACTCTGCTCCGCGGCAGCCCTACTCCTCGAAGACCTCTATCTCGACTTTCTTTCGGACGAAGGGCGTCGCCTTTCCCTTGAACGTCGTCGCCTTGACGTGAGCGTCGTCGATGAAGTGGTACTCGGTGAATGGGGGGAGCTTCCGCGGCTTGTTGTTGATGAGGTGGTGGTACTTGACCCCGTGCTTGGCAAGCCAATCCCTGGTGACCTTGTCGTGCTCGTCCGTCCGTGCCGTGAAGAAGCAGATGAAGTTGCCCTCGTCGTGCCACTTGTTGACGAGCTTTATCACGTCGGAGTAGGGCTTTGCGTTCCTCATCTTCTCTATCCCCTCCTCGTTGCGGATGTGCTCGCAGATGGTCCCGTCCACGTCGATGATGAATATCTTCTTCGCCTCGGTCTTGGGCTGGACCGTTAGCGGCCCGCTTCCCTTCCCTGACGTCATCGAGTGACCGTCGCGACGGCCGACGGGACCGTCTTGCCCTCGAATATTATCTTCTTGAGCTGGTCGGCCATCTTCAGCGGCTCGGGGTGCTGCCAGACGTTCCTCCCGACCGCGACACCGGCGCCACCGGCCTCCATGGTCCCCCGCACCTGGCTGAGGAACCCGTCGTCGGTGGGCGTCTTCGGTCCTCCAGACATCACGACCTTTGCCTTGCCGGCTGCTTTGACCGCCCAGGAGAAGCTCTTCGCGTCCCCGCTGTACTTTATCTTGACGATGTCCGCCCCGAGCTCAAGCCCGGCCCGCGCGGCGTACGCCACGATGTCGGGCTGCGTGTCAGGCGGGACCGCCGCCCCTCTGGGGTACACCCAGAGGACCGCTGCCATCCCCCTCTCGTGGGCCTCCTCCTGGATCATCCCCCACTCCCTGACCATCTCCGACTCGAGCCCGCTCCCGAGGAAGATGGTGTATCCGACCCCCCTGGCCCCGAGCTTCTCGGCGTACTTTACGGAGCAGTGCTGCCTCGAGATGGGCTCGCCCTTGGGGATCGCGCTCTTCCCGTTGAGCTTGAGTATCAACGGGGTCTTCCCGTCGTAGTACCTCTCGGCCGTCCCCTTTTGGAGTGCGAGCGCCGTGAACCCGCCCTTGTTGGCGGTGTCGACGATGAACTGCGGGTCCACGTTCCTGTCGTTGAAGTCCGCCGACGGGCCGTGCTCCAGGCCCTGGTCGTAGGCCAGGATGAGGGTCCGCCCGTTCCTCAAGAATGGTCCCGCGTAATCTCTCTTGTCCGTCATTGCGCTGGCCCCCGCGCCAAATCCCACATATAAATCAACCGCGATTTCCCTCGTCGTCGGGTCAGGAAAATATCCTTCCGACCTTCACCAGGTCCATGTCGACGAGCTTGTGCTTCGCGACCGCCTGGATGTCCTCCGTGACGATCTTCGTCCCCGAGAGCCCGACCATCTTCGCGAACTTCCCTCCCTTCACTAGGTCCACGGCCGCGACCCCGAGCCTGGTCGAGAGGACCCTGTCGAACGCGTCTGGGGAGCCTCCCCTGACAATGTGCCCGAAGACCGTCTCCCTCGTCTCCGCCCCCGTCTTCTCCTGGATCTGCTCGGCCAGCCACCTGCCTATCCCGCCCAGCTTCACGTGCCCAAACTCGTCCTTCCCTGCCTTGCTCGTCATCTCCTTCCCGCTCCTTGGCACGGCGCCTTCGGCCACGACCACAAGAGAGAACTTCTTCCCGCGCTTCATCCTCGCCCTGATGACGTTGCAGACTTCCTCGAGGTCGAACGGCTCCTCGGGGACGAGGATGACGTGGGCGCCCCCCGCGATCCCCGCGTACGCGGCGACCCATCCAGCCTCCCTCCCCATGACCTCGGCGACCATCACCCTCTCGTGGGACTCGCCCGTCGTCCGCAGCCGGTCGATCGAGTCCATCGAGACGTCGACGGCCGAGAAGAACCCGAACGTGTAGTCGGTGCCGGAGAGGTCGTTGTCCATGGTCTTCGGGACGCCGACGACTTTCATCCCGTCCTTCGAGAGCTTGTACGCCACGCCCAGAGTGTCATCCCCCCCAATCGCGATGAGACAGTCTATCCCCATCCTCTTCGCGTTCTTCAGGACCGTCTCCGGCCCGTCCTTCCTACCGTACGGGTTCGTCCTGGACGTCCCGAGGATCGTCCCGCCCTTCCCCACTATGTCCTCGACCAGATCGTAGGTCAACGGGAAGGAGTCTTGCTCGACGAGCCCCGCCCAGCCCCTCCTTATCCCGACGACCTGGTAACCATAGTCATCTGCCCTCTTGACCACCCCTCGGATGACCGCGTTGAGGCCCGCGCAGTCTCCCCCGCCCGTGAGTACGCCTAGCTTCATTGTAGGTTTCGGAGGCCTTCTCGAGCGCCTTTTAAATTTCCTGCCGGCTCAGGGCCATAGCCCGAGGGTCTTCACCGCCTCCGCGACCCTGCCCACCCCGACGATGAGTGCCGCCGTCCTCATCGAGACCTTCCTCGCCGTCGCCTCCCTGTGGACCTGGTGGAAGGCAGTCGTGATCTTGCTCTCCAGCTTCCCGTTGACCTCGTCTTCGATCCACCATAGCCTCTCGAGGTTCTGCACCCACTCAAGGTAGCTCACTATCACTCCCCCGGAGTTCGCGAGGATGTCTGGGACGAGGAAGACCTTGTTCTTGTCGAGCACCTTGTCACCCTCCGGGGTCGTGGGGCCGTTCGCGGCCTCGGTAACTATCTTCGCCCTGACCCCCCTAGCGATGTCCGGGGTGATGGCGTTCTCGAGGGCCGCCGGGCAGAGTATGTCGCACTCCGCCTCCAGGACCTCGTCGTCGGTGATCTCTTCGCTGCCTGGGAACCCTACCACGGACCCGGCCTTCGCCTTGTAATCGAGGACCTTCCTGGGGTCCAGCCCCCTCTTGGCCTGGATCCCTCCTTTGGAGTCGCTCACCGCCACCATCTTCGCCCCCATCTCGGCCATGATCAGCGCGTAGTTGGAGCCCGCGTTCCCGAACCCCTGCACGGCGAAAGCCGCCCCCTTGATGGCGATCCTGTTGATCTTGGCAGCCTCTCTGGAGCAGAACGCCGCCCCTCTGCCCGTCGCGGTGTCTCTCCCTAGTGAGCCCCCGAGGGAGACGGGCTTCCCCGTGACCACCGCGGGGACCATGTATCCCCGGAGCTGGCTGTAGGTGTCGAGTATCCACGCCATGACCTGGGCATTCGTGTAGACGTCCGGGGCCGGGATGTCCTTGTCAGGGCCGATCGCGTCGTTGATGGCCGTCGTGTACCTCCGCGTGAGGCGCTCTATCTCCCCCGCGGACATGCTCTTCGTGTCGCAGACCACCCCTCCCTTGGCGCCGCCGAAAGGAATGTCTGCGATGCTGCACTTCCAGGTCATCCAGGCCGCGAGCGCCTTCACCTCGTCGAGGTTGACACCTGGATGGTATCGTATCCCCCCCTTGAACGGCCCCCTCGCGTCGTTGTACTGGACCCGGTAGCCGGTGAACATCTTCGTGCTGCCGTCGTCCATCCTCACAGGTATCGAGACGGTGAGGATGCGCTTCGGCTGGCTCAAGACCCCGACGACCCCCGCGTCGAGCTTGAGGTACTCTGCGGCGAGCTTCAATTGCGCTGTCGCGCTCTCAAATGGGTTGACCTTAGAACCGCTCATGTTCCGGGCGAACCACCGGGGCCTTTTACAGGTTTTCCCTCTTCAGTCCATGGCTGAAGCCAGCTCCGTGAGCTTGGCCTCCCAGTCCTTCGCCTTGACCACGCTGCTCGCCACCAGGATGCCCTCCGTCCCCAGGCTGATCGCGGCCTTGACGTCCTCGCCCGAGACGACCCCCGCCCCGCACAGGAGGATTCCCTTGAACCTGGCCCTCTTGGCCGCGTTGGCTGTGTCGGAGATGAGCTCGGGCCTCGCCCTCGAGACCGCGACCCCGGTCCCGATCAGCTCCGGGGGCTCGACGGCGAGGTAGTCCGGGTCGAGCCTCGCGAGCTCCTCCGCCTCCTGGGCGGTCTGGGCGCAGACGCAGCTCTGGAGCCCGATGATCCTCATCCGCGGGATCAGTTCCGCGATGAGCTTCGCCCCTATCCTGGACTCGCTGTGGTTGAGCAACGATCCCGATCCTCCCGCGGCCCTGATCGACTCGGGGATGACTGCGCCGGTGCTCTTTCCCTGCTCTCCCGCCTCCGCCTTCTGGCTGAATACGGGCACCCGGACCGCAGAGGCCACCGCATGGAGCATCGGTATGGGGGGAGCGACTATGAACCTGACGCCCGTGGCGCCCTGGACCTTCGCAGACGCCTGGGCCAGGCGTATCCCTCCCTCCCCGAGGATCTCGGGGTAGTTCTTGAAGTTCACCAGCAGGGTCCGGCGAGCCATCTCAGACCAGTCGAGTTGGTCTAGTCCGTTCCGCTCTCTCTAGACGTCGTCGTCGTCTGACTCTTCTTGCCAGCCGTCGTCGTCCAAGTCTTCCTCGTATTCCTCGGTTTCTTGGTCCTCTGCTGACATTTCGTCCCGCCAATTTTTGAGGTATGCTAATAAGCATTACCCGCCTCTCGAACGAAAACTCATGGTAACTGTCCTGAAGGCCAACCCTGCTTCCATCAGGAGGGCATCGGCGCTGGTGCTGAAGGGAGGGCTGGTGGCCTTCCCCACCGACACCGTCTACGGGCTCGGCTGCGACCCTCACAACGAGCTGGCGGTAGGGAGGTTGATCAAGGCCAAGGCCCGCTCCAACAGGGCCATCCCGCTCATCTGCTCGACCCTCGAGGTGGCGAGAGGCCTCGTCGTGCTGAGCCCGGCCGCGTTGAGGCTCGCCAAGGAGCACTGGCCTGGGGCCCTGACCATAGTCGCCCCCCAACGGGCGGAGCTTCCCCCTCCTGTCTCACAGGGCACGGGGATGGTCGGGGTCCGCGTCCCGGCCAGCGCTCTGTGCGTTTCCCTCGCCCGGGGCGTCGGGGGCGCAGTCACCGGGACGAGCGCGAACCTGTCCGGGCAGCCCTCCTGCAGGACAGCGGAGGAGGTCGTCGCATCCCTGGACGGGAGGGTCGACCTAGTGATCGACGGGGGCGAGCTCCGCGGGTTGGAGTCGACCGTCGTCAAAGTCGTCGGAGAGACGGTCGAGGTTTTAAGGAGGGGTTCAATCGGCGTCGAGGGTGCGTTAGCGGCTGAACCTCATACTGACGTCGCAGAGGGGAAGCGAGGCGAAGGCCTCCGCGGAGTTCAAGGAAATCGCCTTGCAGAGAGGTCACCGCAAGGTCCACATCGAAAAGTCGGCGTTCGACGGCGTACTTGAGATCGACATCGAGAACGCCCGTGACTTCATCGCGTTCATGAGGGACTATGTCCGCTCCGAGCCGTTCAGGGTGCACTTCATCCAGAGGATCATCCCGATAGACGTCGTGGTGGACACCAAGGCGGACCAGATCAAGGAGGCCGCGACCCAGCTGAGCTCGCAGATCGCTTCGGGCGAGACGTTCATGATCGATATCACTGACAGGGAGTCGCCCATCTCGCGGAAGGAGCTGATCGACATCGTCGCGGACGTCGTAGACAGGAAGGTGGACCTCGAGTCTCCTGACAAGGTGTTCCAGGTCGAGGTGCTCGGCGACTACACCGCGATGGCCGTGGTAAGACCCGACGAGATAATCAGCATAAAGCGCCTGAAGCGATCGGCCTAGAGCCTGGCAGCGACCAAGGCGGCCCCCTCGACCATCGCGAGGTCCTTCTCTGTCAGCCTGCCCTTCTTCATGACTCTGAGCCGCTTGTCATGTTTGAGCGCAGCCAGCAGGCGCGCCACGTCACGCCTCGGGCCCGCGGCGACAAGCACCTTCGGCCCGGCCCGCTTGTACCCGACCTCCCTGAACGCCTCTTCGATCTGGCTCGTCCCGGCGAGCCTTAGGAGGAGGTCGATGTCCGGGCTGTCTGCCAGCATCGAGCCGGATTTCTTTGCACGGATTGTCTGGGCCGCGACCATCTCCATGGCCGAAGGGCTCGGGTTTTCTTTAGCGCAGAATAGCTGGGCGATTAATTTGGGGTGACCCTTTCGAAGCGCCGAGAGGAATTTCTCTGCCTCGCCAGATGTGACATCAGCAGCCCAGCAGATGACTGTGATGGCCTCACCCCCCGTGGGAGATGGGGACGAGGAGGACGTCGTCTCCGTCGTTCAAGAGCCGGCCCTCCTGCGAGGCGGGCAAGACTTCTCCGTCGTTGACCACGACGAGCGTATTGAACTTGCTGAACCCGGCCCTCTCGTCCCGCTTGGCCATCGTCCGTAGGATCTCGATCAGCTCGCCTACGCTCAGCCCGCTTTGGGGGAGTTCGACCTGCTCGCTTCCCATCGTGGTCTTGATGTGACCTAGAAACCTGACGTTGATCATTACTTCCTCATGCCCTGGAGGAGGTGCTCCTCACTCTGCAGTCTTGGCTTCGTCCTCGGTCTCGGCCTCCTCTTCTTCTCCCTCCGATGCGGCGGCGATCATCGTCTTCGTGATCTTCCCGACGATCCTGTTCCGCATCATCTTGGAGTGGATGACCGCGACCTTGGCTAGCTGCTCCTTGTTGGCCTTGAAATCGACACCGAACATCCCGGGATACTTTACCAGTATCTCTTGCGACAGCCTCCGGACGACGTCCATGTCTTATTTTGAAGGCCCCTGGAGGGTCGGGTATAACCTTTCGGCTGGCCGAATCCGTCTAAGCCTTCCATCCGAGGAAGTCTTCCCCGTTGGAAGAGATCTGTCGAGCCGTCTCGTCGAAACCCTGCCTCCAGAGCTCGGCCAGTTTGAAGACGACGCTCGGGATCAGGCCGGGCCCTTCCGCTCCTCCCAGAGGGCCGAAACCCACCGGCCCGTCGCTCTCGGTGAGCACCCGGTCCCTAGGAGTGGCCAAGGCCATCCTCATCGTCTTCTTCGAGTACAGGATCGCGGGACCGTACGAGACAAAGTAGCCCGCAGAGACGACCGGACCCAGGAACTGCTCCGACTGGAGCCAGTGGAAGAGGACCTTGAGCCTGTGGCTCTTCAGCTCATCGAGGCACGCCCCTTCGGCGTCCCTGCTGTGGACCTGGACTGGCTTCCCTAGGCGCTCTGCGACACCCAGCTGGGCGCGGAAGACCGACATCTGAGCCCCGTCCGGGGTGACCTCGGAGTACTTCGGGTCCAGGCCTATCTCGCCGACACCGTCGGCCCGCCCCCAAAGGGAAGCCGAAGCGTCGATCTTGGGACATTTTTTCGCTTCGCTAGGATGCACCCCGACGAACGACCTCACCAGTGACCGGTTCTCGCTCCTCAGGGCCTCGGCCTTCGCCGCCTCCTCCAGAGACTCAGTCACGGAGACGAGCCTGATCGCGCCCATCTCTGCGCTCCCGATGACCAGACCCGCGTCTTGGTAGGCCGGGAGGTGGACGTGGGCGTCAAGGAGCAACATCGCAGGACGGCGCAATGGGCGCATATATCCGTTCCAGAGCCAGATTCTAAGGAATTCTGGGATATCGCCCCTCCAGCTAACTGGGAGACACTCAACGGGCCTGAACTCCGCGCATCAAAGACAACAGAGCCAAGTTGCAAACAATCTGCACCAAACGTTTAATAATTAACCGCGCATTGCCAAAATAGTATGTCGGAGTCCGAGTTTGGCCTCGCCGCCGTCTACCGCCTCATCAAGAAGGCCGGGGCAGAGAGGGTCGGGGACGACGCAGCAATCGAGCTGCGGACGGTCCTAGAGGACGTCGGGCTCCAGATTGCGAGGCAGGCGACCGAGTTCGCCAAGCACGCCGGAAGGAAGACAGTGAAGCCCTCCGACGTCAAGCTCGCTGCCAAGGCCGTGCTAAAGGCACCCTAGACCAGCCCCGACCAAAGACGCCAGCCTTATCAGCACATCGACTCCCGCGTACACGGTTTGCCCCATCCTTCTCTCGCGAACCCGCGCACTTTCAAGGCCGGCTTCGACCACGTCTCGAAGAGCGACCCTGTCCTCCGTCCGATTCTGGAGAAGCGGGGCATCCTCAGGTTCGCGCTTCAGGGCGAGCTGTTCGAATCGGTCGTGGAGTCTATCCTCTCCCAGCAACTGGCGGGCGCGGCCGCGGACTCGATAATCTCGAAGGTCAGAGGGATATACCCTGAGGGTAAGCTCTCAGCCAAGTCCATCAATAGGACTCGCCTTCCGACGCTCCGAAAGGCCGGAGTCTCCCCCCAGAAGGTCACCTACCTGAAAGACCTCTCTTCGAGGGTGCTCGACGGGAGGCTCGACCTGGAGTCCCTCAGGGACGAACCGGACGAGAAGGTGATAGAGGCGCTCGACGAGGTCAAAGGGATAGGTCGTTGGACCGCGCAGATGGTGCTCATCTTCACCCTCGGGAGGCCCGACGTCCTCCCGGTCGACGACTATGGGATCAAGACCAGCGCGCAGGAGGTCTACGGGCTAAAGTCGCTCCCGGACGGGAAGACCCTGGAGGCCCTCGGGCGAAGCTGGCACCCCTTCTCCACCGTGGCCTCACTCTACCTTTGGCGCCACAAGGAAGGTGCCGGCCCATGAGACCAACTCCGCCGGCAACGCTTATTGAGCGACCCACGCGGTGCGACCGAGCTTGAAGATACTAGTCCTTGTCAAGAGCGCCGTCGACGAGGCCGAGCTCAAGTCTGACGCCTCCGGGCGCGCCCTGCTGGCGGGGGCCCAGACCAAGATCAGCACCTTCGACAAGAACGCCGTGGAGGCCGCGGTCTCCCTGAAGGAGCGGGTGGGGGGTTCGGTCGCTGCGCTGTCGTTAGGCTCCCAGGACTCGAGGAAGGCGGTCAAGGAGGCCCTGGCGATGGGGTGCGAAAAGGCAGCCCTCATCCTCTCGGACGGTCCCCTCGACACAGTCGCCACCTCTTACTACCTTGCGGCCCAGATCAAGAAGGCAGGAGGGGCAGACCTGATTTTCTGCTCTGAGGGCTCCTCCGACACATTCCAAGACCAGGTAGGCGCGATGGTCGCGGAGTTCCTCGGCCTCCCCTTCATCCCCTACGCGAAGAAGGTCGATCTCGAGAACGGCAAGGTGAGGTGCGAGCAGATCCTCGACGAGGGCGTGAGGGTGTCCGAGGCCGGCCTCCCCTCCGTCATTTCCGTCGTGAGCGAGGCGAACGAGCCCAGGTACCCGACGCTGCTCCAGAGCATGCAGGCCTCGAAGAAGCCGATCGAGGAGGTCCCGGTCGCGTCTCTCAAAGGGCCTGGCCTTCCGGGGACCGCGATCGAGGTGCTCGACGTGATCGGACATTCTGTCGCGAGGAAGCGGGTCATCCTCGAGGGCACGCCGGAGGAGGCTGCGAAGAAGCTGGTAGACGAGCTGAGGCTTGAGGGCGCGATAAAGTAATGGCAGACGAGGTCCTCACCTACTCCGAAGACCCCGCCCTCGCGGCCGAAGTATCGGCGGCGGGCCTCGAGACCGCAAGGGCCCTAGGCGGCGAGGCGGCGGCGATCGAACCAGACGACGCCCCGGCGGGACGACGCGCATCATCCAAGACGATAGTCGCCAAGGGCGGGCGGAAGGCGAGGGGCGACGAGGAGGCCATCGCGTCGGCGATATCAGAGATCGCAAAGGCGCGGAACTCTAAAGTGATCCTGATTGGCAGCACAAAATCGGGGAGGGCGGTCGGCGCGAGGGTCGCCGCGAGATTGGGGATCCCCTCTCTCGGTACCGCGAAGCGCCTCCAGGTCGAGGGAGGAAGGCTTGTGGCCACGCGAGAAGTCTACGGGGGCAAGTTCCTCGCCAGGGTCGCGGCACGGCTCCCCTGCGTCGCGGCTGTCCAGCCCGGGACGTACCAGCCAGGCCCCGCTGCAGAGTCTCGGGTCGAGGTCTACAGCGTCTCCTTGAAGGAGCCAACTGTCAGGACGCTGGAGGTCAGGCCGAAGCCCTCCAACTCCGTCGACCTCAGGTCGGCCGAGATCATCGTCTCCGCGGGCAGAGGGTTCGCCAAGCGGGAGGACCTCGCCCTCGCCGAGGGGCTGGCCAAGGTGTTGGGCGGGGCGGTGGGCTGCTCGAGGCCGCTCTCCTCGGACCTCGGCTGGCTGGACGAGGGGAGGCACATCGGGCTCACTGGCGTCTACGTCCATCCCCGGCTTTACGTCGCGGTCGGGATCTCGGGGCAGATGCAGCACCTGGCCGGGGTCAAGGACTCCAAGCTAATCGTTGCGATCAACAAGGACAAGGAGGCCCCGATCTTCCAATCGGCCGACTACGGGATAGTGGGAGACCTCTACAAGGTCGTACCTGCGATCACGAAGATCCTCGCGTCGCCAGGCGCATAGCTCAGCGCGGCGCCTGCTCCGGGGGCAAGGTCTCCACGATTATCTCGGCCAGGTCCTTCACGGCCATCCCGGAGGAGAGCCCCTTGGCCGCGTCCTCGAACATCGTGATGCAGAACGGGCAGCCTACGGCCAGCGTCGCCGCCCCGGTCTTGATCGCCTCCTCCATCCTTATCTCGCTGATCTTCTTCCGCTCGGGCACCTGGTACCAGACGTTCCCCCCTCCGCCTCCGCAGCAGAAGCTATTCTGCCGGCTCCTCGGCATCTCGACCAGCTCGATCCCCTTGGTGGCCTTGATCGCCTCGCGGGGGTCTTCGAACACCCCGTTCATCCTCCCGAGGTTGCACGGGTCGTGGTAGGTGACGATTCCCTCCGACTGCCCGGCCTTGAGCTTCCCCTGGGAGATCAGCTCGGCGATCAGCTGTGAGTGGTGGACGACCGTGAACTTCGCGCCCAGCTCCGGGTACTCGTTCAGGAAGGTGTTGAAGCAGTGGGGGCAGTGGACAAGGACCTTCTTCGCGCCGGACCTGCTTATCACCTCGATGTTCCGGAGCGCAAGTTCCTGGAACCTCGCCTCCTCGCCTATCCGCCTCACCGGCTCGCCGGTGCACGCCTCGGCGTTTCCGAGGACCGCAAAGTCGACCTTGGCCTCCCTCAGGATCCTGACCACGGCCGAGGTGATCTTCCTCGACCTCGGGTCGTAGCTCCCCTGGCACCCGACCCAATACAGGTACTCCGGGCTGGGATGCTCCTTGAGGGTGGGCACGCCCGCCGCAGCAAGCCACGACTGCCTCTCGTTCTTCGGGAGCCCGAAGGGGTTGTCAGCCCTCCCAATGTTCTCGAGAAATATCCGCTTGGAGGCATCCACCTTGCCCTCCGCGACGAGCGTCCGCCTAAAGTCTACCACAAAGTCGACCTGGTTGATGAGGACGGGGCAGGCGTTCACGCAGGCGTTGCAAGCGGTGCAAGACCAGAGCTCGTCCTCCCTGAGCGCGCCGGCGGCGAAGACGTCGGCCCCGCGGTCTGCCTGCGCCTGCTCCCCGAGCTCCTGGATTAGGTTCCTGGGAGAGAGGTCCCTTCCGGCGGCGTAGGCTGGGCAGACCTCCTCGCACCTCCCGCAGTTCGTGCACGCGTCGAGGGCGAGCAGCCTGGCCGGGTGGAGGTCGCCGGCCCTCCGGGCGTTCGGCGGGGGCTCAGTCCCCTTCTCTAGGAACTCGGTGAGGCTGAAGGGCGTCGTCAACCGCCCCATCGGCTTCTCCGGAGCAAGGACGATGTTCGACGTCGACGTGAACACGTGGACAAGCCCAGTCCACGGAGTGACCGCGATCAGGAGCATGACGGAGAACATGTGCGCCCACCAAAAGCCCTGGTAGGCCAGTTGCAGCTGGGTGAGGGAGAGGGACACCGGGGCGATGGCCAAGGCCATGGAATACCCCACGGGGGAGTAGACCCCCCAGTCCATCGAGGTCGAGGCGAACCTCAGGGCCTCCACCACGAACCCCGACGCCCCGATCCAGATCAGCATCCCGAGCACGGCCCCGTCGTCCAGCCTGCTCCTGAGCCTAGGAGTCCTCTGGACGTAGCGCCGATAGACCGCGATCATCAGGCCGACGATGAACGCCAAGCCGAAGGTGTCCCCGAGGAACTCCATGAGGAGGTAGAACGGCCCCTTCAGGAACACCCCGCCGCCGAAGACGGGGAGTATGTCCGACTGGATGAAGACGAGTGATGTGTAGATGAAGAGCAGGAGCCACCCGTAGAAGACCGCCCCATGCATTACCCCTCCAGCCCCGCCTTTCACGACCTTCTCCTGCCCGAGGGCGAGCCTCGAGAACCGGCCGACCTTCAGCAGAAGGTCGTGCGAGAGTAGGGCAAAGTACTGCCGTGTGGTCATCCCGTAGCCGTGTAGGTGCCTCCGGAGGCCGAGCAGCATTATCATCCCGCAGACGAAGAACGTCCCGTAGAGTACCGCGGGGGCGTACCACGGGAGGAAGAGGTAGATGGCGCGGAACGGCTCGCTCATCAGGCTCGCTTGTCCAGGCGTCTCCTCACTATCTTCCCTCCGCCGGCGGGGAGCATCCGGAGGACGTCATCGACCCCAAGGCTGACGCTCTGGCCCGCCATGGACCTCAGCTCGTGGACAACTTTCTTGGCCGTGTCTGACGACTTTTCTCTGTGTGGTATCATGGTGACGTGCGCCTTGGCCACCCTCATGATCGACTCCTCAGGCCCAGAGACTATCCTGCCCTGGTCGTCGATCCCGACAGAGACCTCGACGGCGATCTTTGTTACGAAGTTCTTCTTCCCCTTGATCGCGAACGAGCCGTGGGCGAGGTACTCTCCGCTCGGGCCCGCCGCAGCCACCTGGTCTGGGGCGACCCAGTACGCGTCCGCCGCCCCCAGCCCCGTCTTCCATGCGCTGCTGAAAGCTACCGTGGCCTTCCCCACCTCCCTGGTCTCCCCCTCCGTCTGGGCGCTCCCTCCCTTGAGGACGAAGAAAGGCGACCCGAAGAGGTCGGCGTGGTACACTGTGTCCTCCTTGTCCATGTGCCTCTTGATAAGCGTCGAATTGCTCTGGGCGTCCCTCCCGCCGATGGCCAGCCTACCCTGCGTGGTATAGAACCAGCGGAACTTCTCGAACCACTCCTTCTTCTTCCTCTCGAGCGAGACCGCCCGAGGGCCGCGGGGGGCCTTTCTGCTCGCTTTCTCGAGCTTGCCGCGGAGGTCCTCGAGCGCGGCCTCCGCCTCGTCCGACTTGCCCTCGAGCCTCTTCGCCTCGTCGAACACAGCTGAAGTTATCGAGGCGACCTTGTCCGTCCGGAGCTTCGCCGACAGCCCCCTGGCGAGGTCCGACGAGACGAGGAGCTCGATCGCCCGCGCCGCGTCGGGCGACCTCCTGACCTCCCCAGCCAGCTCCCTGAGCCTCTTGGACCGGGCCGCCAGGTCCGCCTTCTCAGATTCAAGCTTCTCTATCGTCGCCTGGTATGCCTTGGCCCGCCGGTCATCCACCAGCGCCTCTCCGACGGGCTCCTCCCCAATCAGGAGGCCGGAGAAGGCCTTGTCAAGGAGGGGGCTGAGGGTGGGCGAGCTCTCGAGCACCTCCCCGCTCTTCGGGCGTATCGACATGAACTCGACCCGGTCCCCGCTCCTGACTGTGCAGGGCTGAGGGTTGGCCAGTCCTGCGATGATCTCCCTTATCGCGGCAAGGACTCTTTCCAGCTCCAGGCCTCCGAGCTTCGCGGGGTCGTCCTGAGTCTTGCCCGCCCGGGCCAAGACCTCGTCAACGTACTTCCGTGGAAGTGAGAGGCCTCGTCCGAGTGCCTTACCCAGTGTCTTCTCGCGTGAGAGCGCCTCCGATAGGGTGTCCCTCGTGATGGAGTCCGGCGACGTCTTCCCCTGCGGCGGCGGGGTGTAGGCGATGCCACTGATGAGCCTCCTCTTCTCCGACCTGAGCTCGCGCAGCGTGAGCAGGACCTTTTCTCCCGCCCCGAGGACGACCAGGTTCCCCGGGGGCATCATCTCCAGTACCAGCTTGAACTCTCCGTCCTTTCCTGCTAGCGCGACGAAGAGGACCCTGTCAAGGTCGTACTGAGACACCGAGACCAGCTTGGTCCTCAGGAGGCTCGCGCGCAGCGCGGTCGTGAACTCGGTCGTCTCTGCGCGGGCGGGGACCTCCGTGAGCCAGGCCCCGAACTTCGGGGAGAGGACCATCGACAGCTCCTCGCCCCCAGGCTTCCTCATCCTGAAGAGCTGGTTCTCGCCCATCGAGTAGATGTTGGAGAGATAGCTGTCCTTCAACGCAGCGGAGAGTTCCGAAGCCAAGACCCTGAACTCGAGGCCCGACAACGACCCGAAAGTGACCTCGGAGGACACGACTCTCGACCCGAGGGGCCGCTGCCTCTACAACTTTTATTAAGCTAGTGAAGAGGAACTCGAATCTACCTCCTGGAACCGTGAGATTGTTGCCGATTTCTGACTTTGACATTATCTTCTGGCTCCGCGCTGTGCTGGGCGCCGTAGGAGGGGTGTCATCGGAGCTCCTCTTCGGCTGCAAGATCAGCGTCGTTGGATCCGGGGCAGCGTGTCTCGACGGCCTCGTGCCTGATTATTCCAGCGGGATCCTGCTCGCCCTCGGGCTCTTCCTAGGATCGTACTACGTGGTGAGACTCCTCTGGGGGAAGAGGTTCACGAAGGAGCAGATGGGGAAGATCTACACCACTGGGGTCGGTACGTACGCCCTGCTCTTCATCTTCTCTTGGATTCTGCTCTTCACTCTTGGCGTGAGCTACCTGAATCTTTGACTTTTTTGGCCCACTTTCCTACGGTCTGAAGGTAGCCCCTGTCCAGGTCGTCAGTCATCTGGACCTTCGGGATGTTCTCGACCGCCCTGAGGATCTTGCCAGGGTCGGCCATCTTCTCGGGCGTCCTGTTCTCGGTGACGCTGAGTATACCGTTGAGCGCGAGGAGGGCTCCCTTGCCGTACTCGGAGGAGACCTGCGGGGCGAGGTGGGCGACCCTCTGCCTGGCCTCCTCTAGCTTGGCCCGAAGTATCGAGTCTAAGATCAGCTCGACCTCTTCCTTCAGCATGCTGCTTGAGAGCACTATAACTGACCCGTTGTAATCGTCCGCTTAAATGCTTACTGCAATGGAACCCGGTTTGAGCGATGAAACCGGTTTCCTAGCTAATGATTCAATGCCCTCCAACTTCAAGAAGCAGGCCAGGTGCAAACGTGACTTTTTCTCAATATCTCAACTAGCCGCCATCAGGGAACTTCAGTTTCGGACAGCTTCACAGAACCGTATGGGGCGATGGTGCTCCCTCTTTCGCCCCCTAGCGTGGCAGTCAGGTTTCCACTGCTCCCGTCTGACTTGCTGATGGTCACGTTGAGAATGCTTCCTCCTCTTGGGTTCCAGTTGTTGATGAGAATCCAGCCCGTTCCACTGGCCGAATAACACTTTGTGAATGCTGGGTGGGCTGTGCTGTTCGAATAGCCTGTCACAGTCGCGGTCCAGGGTCTGCTGTAGTTTACAAGTGCCCTGAACCCCACGAGCGGATCCTCCTTGGTCGCCACTGATGAGCACGACGACGTGCGCGTGAGACTTGAAGAACCCGACGGTCCTTGTCCGGCACAGCCCATGCAGAGTTGGTCGTTTGCATCATTCGAGACGATGTAGGCAGCGACAGCGGCTAGGATTACGGCGAGCACTACAAGCGTTATCTGCGCCTTCCCTATCGCTGGCCTTCGAAGCAACATCCGGTCAATGCTCTGAGACCATCCGATTGAGATATACCTTTGTCCGAGTCCTCATTCTCAAATCGAACCGTAACCAGTCTAGGTAAGCGCGGAACACGCGTCTAGCAGTTCCAAGCCACCGGAAGCGTGTCGTTGGGGAGCACCATATAGACCACGTTCCCGACGGTCGTCAGCGTCGCGTTGACGCCCTCCTGGTTGAGGTCCTGCACCTCGGCGTTGAGCAGGGCGCTCCCGAACGGCAGCGGGCAGACCCCCGACGCCGTCCCGTTGAGGTCGCCGTAGATGAGGTAGACCCCCGCCGTCATCAGCACGACGATCACGACGATGCAGGCGAGGAGGACCTTGGTGTCATCCTCCATGGTGAGAACGATCTCGGATCAACGAGCCCTCCTAAGGCCGTCCACCACCACCGCGCTCCCTGCCGTCGAGAGTATCCAGGCGAGCAGCACGTCCGCCGTTAGGGTGAAGAACGCGCCCCGGAGGAAGAGGCTCTCCTGGACGACGATGGCGCCCCTGTAGAGGAGGAGAAGCATGTTCGAGGCGTAGAAGACCCCTACCCCTAGCATCAGGGCACCGACGAACACCTCCCAACGCCTCATTGAGCGGGAATCGACCTCGTTCTACTTGGGTTTTTTGGGGACTGACCTGGCAACCGGCGGTCTCATCTGAACCCCTCCTCCGTGATGGAACAAGTGACGACCTTCCCCGCTCTGCCCTCCTCGTCGAGCCTCGCGAGGACCGAGCGGCCGCTCCTCTCGAGCCTGATCGAGTTCCTGAGGAACCGGCGGACGGTGAACCCCCCGAGGCTAACAACGCGGGTCATGCCCTCCTCTGGCACCGACGCGACCCGGTTGGTCAGCAGGACGGCCCTGTTGTTGAGGAAGGCGTCCCTCGCGATGCCGCTCAGGTGCACGGTGAGCATCGCCTGCCGCTTCCCCGTTGCCTGCTTCCCTGGGAACTCGAGTGAGAAGTTCTTCGTCAACGAGTCGATGACCAGCAGCCTTGCCGCGCTGACGCGGGAGTTCTCCTCGATCTTAGATATCGCGTTCATCTGCTCGCGGACGTTCCGCGCCTCCACGCAGAAGACGCGCTCGAGGACGGTCTTCCCGTCGAGACCGTTGGCCTCTGCCATCTTCGCTACCCTCTCCGGCCTGAACTTGGACTCTGTGTCTATGTAGACCGATGTCCATCCTCCTCTCGCGGCCATCACGGTCGCCTGCATTGCGAGCTGCGTCTTCCCTGTGTTGGACTCGCCGAAGACCTCGACCATCTCGCCCTCGGGGTATCCCCCGCCGAGTAGGGAGTCGATGCCCGAGGAGCCGGTCGCCAAACTCCTCCTGTTCTTCGCGATGCGGAGGGCCTCCGCGAGCGTGAAGGCTCGCAGTCCCGCCCCTATGTCAGTCCCGGTCATCTGGATTCGCTGACTGGTCCAAAGGGTCTTCGCCCACTTAAGACTTGATGCCGAACGAGCCATGCGCTTGCCCGCCAGAAGAGGTTCGGCGTCCACCTCCATGGATGCCCCGACTCCGGGTCGACGGGACCTGACAGCTCAGGTCGTTGTCACGTAGATGTTGTTGTTCTGAATCAGAACCCCAAACTGGTGTAGAGGCCTGGGGGGTGGGCCGCCTGTCACCGCGCCGGTGCTCGGGTTGAAGTGGCCGCTGTGGCATGGACAGTATATCTCGGAAGACTTGTACTGCACCGTGCAAGGCGCATGTGTGCAGGTCGCTACGAAGGCGTTCCACTGACCGCCGAAATTCAGGAGGATTGATTTGCCTAGCGAGGGGTGGTTGAAATAAGCCGACGTCTTCCCGGCTAGAGCGCTCATCGGTGCCACCAGGACATAGCCCGCCGGGACGGGCGTGTCGGTAGTCGTCGACGAGGTAGTCGTCGTTGTTGTCGAGCTAGTCGTCGGGGAGGTCTGCTGAGATGTCTGTTGCGAAGTCTGCGAAGTCTGCTGCGACGTCTGCTTGGACGTCTGCGAACTGGTCGATGATTGCTGGGTCGACGGTCCGGAGACGTACTTGGTGTCTGTGACCGTCTGTTCGACGACCGTGACTGTCTGCTGTTCGGTAACCGTCTGGCTTACTGTCTCTGTCGTCGGTGGCGGAGGCGGCAGCTGGATCTCAGTCGTGCTGCTGGAGTCAGTCGCCGCGTTCGGCGAAAGGTTCTGGAACAGCTCCCAGGCGCTCACGAGCCCCGTGATCAGGAGGGCGGAACCGCCGACCACCCTCCGCAGGAACTCCCTTCTGTTTAGACTCAAGTTTTTGGCTTCACCGTTGGTTGGCCTTTAGGCACGGCGCGATTGAGATGGGAGGTCGCATTCGCGACCATCACCAGCAAGGTGGCCGCCAAGATGATCTCAGAGAGGACAAAGGGGATGTTGATGTTCGAGGTGGCCGCGTGAACCATCACCAGTCCCACAAGGGCGGACGAAAGAGCCCCGTGAAAGAAGAGCGAGTCACGAAGCCGCTCGAGGAAGGCCGTCCCTGTGAGCCAGACGGCGAGGGACATGACGACTGCCACATACCCTAGATCAATCGAAACCGAGACCGGGAGAGCGAACAGATACGCCACGTGGATTATCATGAAGACGCCCGCAAGGGCCGAAATCGTGATGTGCGTGAGTCTTATCCCGGCGATGTTTTTCGTGACCTTCAAGATCATCGGCCGGACCAGCATGAATATGGATGAGAGCCCTACAAAAATCAGGGCTAGGAATCCGGTCGCGTCTCCAATGGAGATGTTCCCGAATGAGATCGGAGGCAATAAGGCCAATCGATTCAACTCTCGTCCATCATCCCAGTTCCTACCCTAGTTTGGATTCTCCAGTCCTTGAAGGAGTTCAATCGCTTCCGCTACCGCTGCCATGGTGAGTTGTTGTGGAGGTAGTCGTGGTCGTGATCAAGATCGACCCGCCCGATGTCGTCGTTGTCGTCGTGGTCGTAGTGGTCGTCGAGGTCGAGTGCGAGCGCGAGGTTGAAGTTGACTGAGTGGATGTGGTGGTCGACGATGAATGCGATGTAGAGGTCGAAGAGGACGTTGTAGAAGTCGAAGACGATGTGGAGGTTGGCGAAGCCGACGACGAGTTAGTGAGCGTTACAGTCACCGTGACCAACCTGGTGGACGTGGTCTGGGACGTTGACTGGGTCGGGCTTGTGGTGCTCGAGGAGCTTGTTGAGTTGGTGCCGGTACTGCTAGTGACTATCGCCAGAGGCGACAGCAGGGCCTGATCGCCTCCGTTCGAGGGTGAGAACCCGCCCCCGCTCAAGGCGTTGGACGCGACGACCAAACCGCCTGTCGCGGCGAGAACGACGAGGACGAACACGGAAATCACCGATAGCCGCTGAATCATTGACCTATCGACCTGTACTGGACATTTAATGGTTGACTTCCAGGAATCTAG
>Ga0307477_10000779_pt1 | contig 31501 bp, 30 predicted proteins | sample atmos_gasesECM2C_FD_203316 | JGI IMG/M metagenome (GOLD analysis project Ga0307477, IMG submission 203316) | Hardwood forest soil microbial communities from Morgan-Monroe State Forest, Indiana, United States - atmos_gasesECM2C_515 | ecosystem: Environmental > Terrestrial > Soil > Temperate...
CGCTCAGCGCGACATAACTATGGGCCCTCGTCGATGCGATACTGCCCGAGAGGGAGCAGTGCGACGAAGCGCGAGCCGCTTTCCAGGTACACGTCGCCGTCGTGGGAGCGCGCCACCCAGCGGCAGATCGCGAGCCCGAGGCCGCTTCCGGTCGAGTCCTGGCCTTTCGCGAAACGTTCGAAGAGGCGCCCGCGGACGTCGGCGGCGACGCCGGGACCGTCGTCCTCGACACTGAGCCGCGCCCAGCGGCCGTCGAGCGTCGTTACCGCGACGTCGACGCGCGAAGTCGCGTATCGGATCGCGTTGCCGATCAGGTTGCGCGAAAGCTGCGCGAGCCGACGCTCGTCGCCTTCGACGATCGCGCTCGCGAGCTGGGTTTCGATGGCGACATCGACGCGCACGGTCGCGAGCTCGCGGGCCGCGCGGGCTGCGATCGCCGCAAGGTCGACCGGCTCGACGTCGAGGACGTCGCCGCCGCCTCTGCGCGCCAGCGTGAGAAGATCCGAGATCAATTCGCCGGACTCGAGTGCGCGACGCGCGATCGTTGCAAACGCCTCGCGTTCTTCAGGCGACGTCGCGCCGTCGCGCGCGGCCTGGGCGACGCTCGCGATCGCGCCGAGCGGCGTTCGCAGCTCGTGCGCGACGTCGGCGGCGAAACGCTCCTCGCGCGCGCGCGCCAGCGCCAGCGGACGAACGGCGGCGCGCGCCATTGCAAAGGAAGCGAGGCCGACGCCGATCACCAAACCGGCGTCGAGCAGCAGGAACGAGAGGACGCGAGCTTTTTCATAGCGCGCCAACGTCGCAGCACCTTCAGGCGTGGCCAGAAGCGGTTGCAGCGCGTCGCGCGCACTGCGATCGACGTAGACGAACGCGACGACGCTGAGGGCTACGATGACCGCGACGAAGATCGCTAGATACGACGCGGTCAGCCGGCGGACTATCCGGCCTTCGAAATCCCCTCGACGAGTTTGTAGCCGACTCCCCACACCGTCACGATTGTCGCCGTCGACTTCAAGCTCTTGAGTTTCCTGCGCAGCTGGCTCACGTAGACGTCGACGATGTTGCTGGAGCCCTGGAAATCGTACTCCCAAATTTTCTCCAGGATCTGTGCCCGCGAGAGCGTCATCCCGCGGTTGCGTGCAAGGAACTCGAGCAACCGGAATTCGGTCGCACCGAGCTCGAGAAGTTGTTGCGAGATCGTGGCAACCCGAGCCTTCGGGTCGATCTCGAGCGAACCCACTTTAAGGGTCGCGGGCAGCGGCGGACGCTCCCCGCGCCGCAACAGAGCGCGCAGCCGCGCCGCGAGCTCCTCGTCGACGAACGGCTTGATGAGGTAGTCGTCGGCCCCGGCGTCGAGGCCGCGGATCCGGTCTTCAACGGCGTCGCGAGCGGTGAGGATCAAGATCGGGGTCGTGATCCCTTCGGCCCGAGCGCTGCGGCAGATCGAAAAGCCGTCACGCTTGGGGAGGATCACGTCGACGATCGCGGCATCGTAGGCTCCCCGCAGCAGCTGCTCGAGACCGTTGTCGCCGTCGCTGGCGAGATCGACGGCGAACTTCCGGCGCTGCAGCATCCTTCGGACGGCGTCGGAGATTTCGGGATTGTCCTCGATCACGAGTACGCGCATTTGTTTCCCGCCCGTATTATAGCCGAGCCGGCCAGGGGGCTGCGATGGTAAAGTTACCGCCATAGGTCGGACCTCCGTGGAAAAGATCGTTACTGCGTTGTAGCGTGAGCCGCGCGTACGGCGTCAAGAAGGTGCCGACGTAGAAGACGACGTCGCGGTCGGCGATGGGGGCGGCCTGCGCGTCGTAGCGAGCCGCCGCGAATAGGTGGGGCGTGACGAAATACTTGAGCCTTGCCCAGCCGCCGCTCGAGTTGGTCGGATTCCCGAGCGCGTCGGCGTTGTCGTCGCGCCCGATCCATTGCTGGGCTTCGAGGTCGAGCCGCTTCTGAAAGAACGAGGTGTGGAGCCCTGCGTTGAAGCGGCGATACGCGTCGTCGGCAGGCATCCGGCCGGGCAGCGTGATCCTGCGCGAGCCTTCGATGGCCGCGCCGTTTATGTCCAGGTTCCGAAAGACCGGCCCCTTCGCGAACAGCGCTAATTCGGGCGCAGCGTTGACCGTCGTCGTTCCGGTCGCGATCGGCGCCCCGCCGTACGCCGCCCCTTTGAATTCGCCGAACGAGAGCGAGCCGGCGAGGCGAGTGCTCCCCGTCGTGCGCTCTTCCTCCAGGCCGAGCCGCGGCGCGTTGAGCGCCAAGTCGTTATGGCCGACCGAAATCGTTTCGTAGCCGTAACCGGAGACCGAGTCCAGGCGCTGTCCCGGCGAATGGGTCAGCGGCAGTTCGTACAAGCCGGCGCGATAGAGCGATTTGGTCGGCTCGTTATGGTACGAGAGAAAGCCTAGGAAGAAACCGCTGGGCGCACCGCTCGAGCCGAGCGTGTAGTGCAGAAAGGCATTGACCGCCCCGACGTCCGCGTCACCAAGGATGGAGGCCGAGGGAGTGAAGCGCCGCGCGCCGGAAGACGGATCGCGTTCCCATTCGACGTTGTAGCGCAGCGCCAGGAGCGTCGTTCCGTGGCGCGGCACGTTTGGAGGAAGCCGGTAGCCGCGGTTGCGGAAAGCGTTACCGAAATCGTTGAGCTCCGGAAGCACCGTGTGGCACGTCTTGCACGTCAGATGATACCGCTGCGCGAAAACCGGCATCGCCTCCGCCCGCGCAAACGTTAAGAGACACAATGCGATCACCGCCGCTGTCATGCTGAGCGCAGCGAGCGTAGCCGTTGTCACGCTGAGCGAAGCGAGCAGAGCGAGCGAAGTCGAAGCGCCGACGGAGCTCCGTTTGTCCTTCGACTCCGCGCCTTCGTCGCTCCGCTCAGGATGACAGCGAGGATGCTGAGCGAAACTAATGGACGTCAATTTCTGCTCTCATCGGTGTTCCGTAGTGATAGAAGCAGCCGTAGATGTAACGCCCCGCGACGTCGGCTAAAATCGGCGCCGAGGTGCTCCCGGCGACGAGGTTGCCGGTCGAAAAACCGCCGGATAGCGTGCCGCCGCTCGCCGTGAGCGCCGCACTCGTGAAAGGGTAAGCGCTCGGGAACGTCGTTCCCGAGATCGACGTGGCAGTGTGCGCGAAACCATCGCTGTTTTGAAATTGCACGAAACTGCCGCGCGCGATGCTGACGGCTAGAGGCTTGTAGCCTCCCCCCGCGCCGGCCGGTACGTTACCGGCGGGGTTCAGCGTCAGGTTGACGTCGATGACGGTCGCCGGAGCGCCCGTTTGGGTCGCGATCGCGGCGGTTGTCGGCAGAGACGCGCCGGGCGTGCAGGCTGTCGCCAGCGCGACCATGAGGGGGAACGTCAGGGAGGCGATGGACCGAACCTTCACGGGCGGAGCGTACTCAGACAAAATGAGAAAAGTCTGAACGGCCGCCGTTTGCCCTAATTCTTGATAGAGTCCCGCATCGAATTGGCGAGTTCGCGCAACGACGGATCTTGCGCGCTCTGCGCCGCGGCTTCGAAGGCGATCCGCGCTTGGTCGCGCTTTCCGGTCCTCAACAGTACGGCTCCAAGGGCGAAGCGAGCGCGCGCAAATTGCGGCGCGATCTCGAGCGCCGCCTGAAGATCGCGTTCCGCGTCGGCGAAGCGCTCGAGCTTCATTTCGGCGAGTGCGAGATCGTAGCGGGCTGAGGCATAAGCGGGGTTCAGTCGTAAGAGCGCGCCGAAGTCGTGCAAAGCGGTCGCCGCGTCGCCCGCGCGCAACGCGATCAGCCCGCGTTCGTAGAGTCCGCGTGCAGAATCGGGACGCCGCGCCAACATTTCGTCGGCTGCTCGGCGCGCGGCGGCGAGATCGTTGCGCATGAGGTTGACCGCAATCAGGTTGACGCGCGCCGCGAAGAAATCAGGATCGCGCGCGATCGCCGTCGAGAACGACGCGACGGCCGGTTCGAGCCGCCCCAAATGCGCTTGCGCCAGGCCGAGGTCGTAATGCGTCGTCGAACCTTGCGGTTCGGGTGGGTCGAGCGTCACGACGCGCGCGAATTCCGCGACGGCGCGCTTCCATTCACCTTTGAGTTCGGCGCGGAAACCGATCTCGATGCGCTCGCGGATTTCTCGTTGACGCGCCGCACCGAGCATCGTCGCCGAGTCGGTACTGCGTGGTACCGGACCGGCTTGCGGGTAGCTCTGCGCGTTCGCCGCCGTCGAGGCGAGGACGAGCAGCAGCGCGGCGGTCAGCCCGAGGCGCCTCACGTTCAGCGGCTCGCGTCGTCGGGGAGTTCTGCCTCCGCGATTCGGGCGGCGCGAGCGGCCTTTTCCGGAGCGCAGTCCCACCCGGTGCGACCGAGCGAGTTGATCGGCCCGAGCAAGGGCGCGGGAGAGGAAGCGAGAGATTGGGCGACGGCGAGGTCGTCGAGCGAAGCACGCGCGAGGCCCGCGCCGCCCGCAATGAGAACGACGACGGCCAAGGGGAGTAAAAAGCGCGTCAGAACGCGTGCCATCGACATAAATATACTACGAAAGCGTGAAAAAATGCTGAACCGCGTGACGGTCGCGGCCGCGGTCACGCTCTTTTTAACATCCCTGAATGCGGTGCGAGCGGCTGACGAGGCCGCTAGCCTCCTGGTTGGCAGCGTGCGCGATCAGACCGGTCGCCCCGTCGCCGCCGAGATTGTCGCGTACACGCGTGCTCGGCTGATCGCGGGGCGGGACCGGAGCGCCGCCGACGGGACCTTCGCGCTCGTCCTGAGCGAGCCGGCGGCGAGCGTTGGCGTCTCCTGCGTCCATTGCGCCCCGCTGCGCGTCGTCCTCGCGGGTGACGCGCCGGTCGCGCTGATCGTCACCCGCTATCTGGCCCTGGACCAGCGCGGGCCCGACGAGCACGACTTGCAGGCTTTGCCGTACGACGATGTCGGCGACGCCGCCGGGCTGAGCCGTTTCGTGATTCCGATCGCCTCCGGTGCCCGCATTGCCAGCCTCTCGGATCGCGGTCTCGAGCGCGGCCGCGGCCTGATTCTGGATGAAGGCGCCCCCGTCTACGATCCGTCGACCGGCGAAGGCGCGCTGTTCGCCTACCCGGCTCATTCTGCGGGCGCGTTGCACGCAGCGCCGGCCTCGCAGGCGTTCACGTACGGGAGCTACGCCGGCGGAGGCGCGTTTGGGCTGAGCCGTTTCGCCGACGGGCCCGGCGACGTCGCCGCTTTCGATGCGGGTCCTTCGCCGGCGTTCGCTTTCGCGGGGAAGATCGGCTCGCTTTGGCCGGCAATCGCGCGCTCGCACGATTACGACGGCGTCGAGCGGCGGCGCGCCGATCTCGGTTTTGCGACGCCGTTCGCCGGCGGAACGTTGCGGGCCGATGCCGGCCTCGCTTCGCAGCATCCCGACCAGCTTTCGATCGCCGAAGACCGTTCGCGCGAACTTGCGAGCGTGAGCTTTGCAACGGCCGCGCGCCTCTCGAGAACGTTCCTCGGCGCCAGCGCTTTTGCAGATCGCGGCGCGTTCGTGCTTCGTCCGGGCGGCAGTGTTTGGGGCAGCAGTTCGAGTGCGTTACAAGCCGACGGGCGCGTCGAACATCCGGCGACGGTAGAGCTCGACTTCGGAGGTTCGTTGCGTAGCGCGAGCGGAGCGTTCTCCGTTGGTGCGATCAATGGCAACGCCCATTACTCAAACGCGCTCGGCTACGTCGAAGTCTCTCATTCCGGCCCGTTGTCGTACCGGCTGGGGACCGCCCTAGCAGCGCTTGCGATCTCGCCGGCCGCGTACGACCGGAATACGGTAACCATCGCATGGCTACCCGCCGCTTCGGTCTCCGCCGACCTGGGCGCCGGGTTCAAGTTTGGGGCCGGCGGCTCGACCGCGTTTCGCGCGCCGACATTGCTCGAACTTCCGGTTGCGCCGAGCACGACCAACTATTCGATCGAGCGTTCGAATCTTCTCGAGACGTCGCTTTTCTACGACGACGCACGTCGCGTTCAATTCGAGGCGTCGGCGTACCGCCAGCAACTGAGCGGTCTCGGCAACCGCACGCTGAACGGCGTCGGCTTCGGGTTGGCTTGGCAGCTGGCGCCGCGCCTCTCGGTGCGGGCCTGGACGTTGCACGATGCCTCGAACGACACCGGAACGAGTTTGCTGGTCGCGCCTTACGCGACTTTCGTCGGGCCCGCGATCGAACGCGACGTGGTTTGGACTTCTTACGAGGCACCGGGCGGCGTGCGAGCCGATGCCATCCTGCACCACAGCACGCTGCCGCTCGCCGGTGGCACCAATCTCGATGGCGATTTGTTCGTACCGCTCGGACGCGGCTTCGGGTTGACCGCGGGGAGCGCGCAGCGTTCGACCTTGCGTCGCACGTATTTGGGTTTGCGATTTCAGAATTCTTGAGCCGGCCATTCAGCCCGGCTTAACAACTCGTTGGGAAACTCGGGAGGCCACCTTCCGTCTCTACGAGGTTCTACGATGCAACTACGAATGCCAGCGGCGATGCTTGCAATAGCTTTCGCCGGGCTCGCCGCCGCCTGCGGCGGAGGTGGCGGTGGCGGCTATAGCGCGCCCACGACGACAACGCCGACGCCCGCGCCGACCAATTCCGCGAGTTCGCAGCAGGTCGTGCGGCTCGCACTTCCGACCACCGCGATCGGCACCGAAAACGATCCTACCTACGGCCTCGTCGGCGGCTTCACCCAGACCGTCTTCTCGCAAGTCCTGGGCTTCGCTCCGGGCTCGCAGATCATGATCCAGAACGATCAATCGTCCACGCCGCACACGCTCGGCGACACCGGCGGCCACGGCAGCTTCCCGGCCTCCGCGAGTCTTTCGACGACGGCATCGGGCGGCTCGACGTTTTCGAGCGGCTTTCAAACCGGAAGCATCAATCCGGGACAGAGCGTCGGCCCATTCACGTTGAGTACGGGCGTTTATTACATCGGCTGCGCATACCACTACGCCAGCAACCAAATGCGCGACGTGCTCGTCGTTGCAGCCAACGCGGCGCCCGGACCTCAAGCGACGCAGCCGCCGGGCACCTCGACGCCTCCTCCGGGCGGCGGCGGAGGCGGGTACGGGCCGTAATGTCACGTCTGGTCACATGACCAGGACGCTATTTTCCTGGCTCGTTCTCCTGATGTTTCTCGCGTGCACCGTTCGGGTGGTCGGTGCACGCGAGGAGGGCCCGTGGGCGATCCCGCTGTCCGACCAGCATGGCGTGCGCTTCACGCTGGGAAGTTTGCGCGGATCGCCCGCGTTGGTCACATTCGTCGCTACCCGCTGCACCGATGCGTGCCCGATCGCGACCGCGCTGTTCTCAAAGCTCAAGGACCGTCTGCACCAACGCGGGGTTCACGCAACACTGGTCGAGGTTACGCTCGATCCCGAGCACGACACGCCGTTTGTGATGCAGCGATACGCCAGCTCGTTCGGAGCGAACTCCGCCGATTGGCGGCTAGCCAGCGGATCGCAGGCCGCCGTGCGTTCGTTGATGCGAGCCTTTCACGTGACCGCAGTGAAAGACGGGCGCGGCATACCCGAGGTCCACTCCTCTTTCGTTTACGTTTTCGACAAGCAGGGGAAACTGAGCCGGACCATGTTGCTTTCGACGAACTTCGTCGACGAAGCAATGCGCGCGCTCGCGACCGCCGTCGCGGAACGAGAATAACCTGCATGCTGATCGCAGCGCTGGCCGGCGCACTGGCTGCGTTGTCGCTCGAGTGGTCGCACGTTCGCGATTATACCGTGACGATCGAGGCGCGCGAGGTTCGAGGAGAACGCAGCGCGCAGCAGATATTGCGTTACGCGTACCGCCGACCCGATAGCGCGCGGCTCGAGGTGCTCGCCGGTCCGAAGCGCGGCTCCATCGTCGTCTGGCATGGGGACGACCTCGCCGTCGCGTACCGCCGAGGCCTCCGCATCTTCAGCGTTCGCCTCGAACCGTGGGACGAACGCGTGACTTCGCTGCGCGGCAACGGCGTGCTCACGCCGAACTTCGACAAGGTCTTGGCCTGTTTCGCCGGACACGGCTCGCGCGTGAGCGAGCGGCGGGGGCCGGTCGTGGAAGGCGAGTCGACGACGGCGATCGTGCTGGCACACGCCGGCATCGCCTGCGAGCTCGACTCGCCGGTCGACCGCGAGGTAACGCGCGACGTCCTCTACGTCTCGCAAAGAACGAGGCTGCCCGTTCGGCGCGAGCGTTTCGCCGGCGCGCGGCTCGTGGAAAGCTGGGAGCTGCGCGATTTGCAACTCAATCGGGACTTACCGGACTCAGCCTTCCGCTAGCTATACCTTCGCAAGGCGTGCTTGCGCCAGTGTTTTGAACAGTTCCAGTTCCTGCTCGCTCAGGTCCGTCGGGAGCATCCCCACGAGCCGAACGTACGCATCGCCGAAACCGCCTTTCGGTTTCGGCATCCCCTTGCCGGCGAGCCGCAAAAGTTTGTTGTTCTGCGTCCGCGGCGGGATCGTCATCGTGACTTCGCCGTCCATCGTCGGAACCCGAACTTCACCACCCAAAACCAAATCGTAGATGCTCACCGGAAGATCGACGTACAGATCGTTGCCGCGCCGTTCGAAACGCTTGTCGGAGAGAAAGTGCACCACGAGATAGAGGTCGCCGTTCGGTCCGCCGCCCGAACCCGATCCGCCTTGACCGGCCAGTCGAATGCGCTGACCCTCACGTACGCCTTTCGGAATCGTGACGTCGAAGCGCTTCGACTGCACTACCCGCCCCGTGCCGCCGCATGTCGGGCACACCGCATTGTTGAAGACGCCCGTCCCGCGGCAACGCGGACAGGTGTCCTCGATTTCCAATTGCACCGATTTCTTGCCGCCATGGTACGCCTCGGCTAAAGTCAAGTCGATCGTGGTTTCGAGATCGCCGCCGCGGCGCGCGAAGGTGGTCGCGGTTTGCCGCCGGCCGATGCCCGAGAAGAACGCGTCGAAGAAATCGGAGAAACCGCTCGGCGCCCCGGCGCCGAACGATCCGAAATCTGTTGTTTCCTGCTGGGAGCGGTATTGGCGCTGCGCCTCGGCTTGCTGCGACGCGCGCTGCCAATCGGAGCCCAGGACGTCGTATTTCTTGCGCTTCTCAGGATCGCCGAGGACTTCGTACGCCTCGGCGATCTCCTTGAATTTCTCCTCAGCTTCTTTCGGATTTTTCGGATTGGCATCGGGATGCCATTTCCGAGCCAGCTTTCGATAAGCCGATTTGACGTCTTTTTCGGATGCGTTCTTGGCGACGCCGAGGACCTGATAGTAGTCCTTATAATTCATTCAGCGACTGCGCTCGCTAACGCTCGCTCCGCTCAGGATGACAGATCCGGGTGCTTCGAGACGGCAACTAGCGCGGGGCGTAAGACCTCACCGCCCATCGAATAGCCGCGCTGAACTTCTTCGATCACGGTGTCGTCGTCGACGTCGTCGCGCTCCTGCGTGACGATTGCTTCGGCGTACTTTGGATCGAACTTCTTTCCGACGACGTCGAGAGGCTTGACGTGCTCGCTTGCGAGCAGGGTCTCGAAACCCTTGAGCGTCTGCTCGATGCCCTCGCGTAGCCCTTTTGACTCTTCATACGTCAATGCGCGGCGAAGATTGTCGATGACCGGCAAGAATTTGCCGAGCAGCGCCTTACGGCCCGCGACCAGGCGTTCGTGCGCGATTCGTTCGGCGCGCTTGCGAACGTTCTCGATCTCGGCGCGCGCGTATTGCAATTCTTGGTAGAGCTCGTCGGCTCGCGCTTTTGCCGCGGCGAGCTCGGGCGCTTCGGCGACGGCTTCAGGCGCCGGGTCGGCCTCCGTTTCCGGTTCGGTCACTCGTCCATCAATTTCCATGCTGCCTCATCGCAAGCGGCGTCGCGCGCCGGCCCGTGGGCGGACCGGCGCGCTCCGCACCTTGCCTTATTTCGCTTCCTTGAACTCGGCGTCGATAACGTCGTCGCTCTTTGGTGCGGATTCCGAGGCCGCTCCGTCGCCGGCTCCCGCAGAGGCACCGGCGCCGTTCGGCGTCGCGCCGGTCTTTTGGTAGAGCGCCTCGGCCATTTTGTACGAAGCCTGCTCCAACCGCTCGGTCGCGGCCTTCACTTCGTCGGCCGTGCCGTTCTCGCTGACGCGCCGAAGTTCGGCGAGTGCGCTTTCGACATCGGACTTCGCGCCCGCATCGAGCTTGTCGCCGACTTCCTTGAGCGACTTCTCGGTTGCGTAGATGAGGCTCGAAGCCCGATTGCGGACCTCCGCCTCTTCGCGGCGCTTCTGGTCTTCACTCGAATGGGATTCGGCTTCGTGTACCATCCGATCGACTTCGTCCTTCGAAAGATTGGTCGAAGCGGTGATCGTGATGGCCTGCTCGCGCCCGGTGCCGAGATCTTTGGCGGAGACGTTCACGATGCCGTTGGCGTCGATGTTGAACGTGACCTCGATCTGCGGTACGCCGCGCGGAGCGGGCGGGATGCCCTCGAGACGGAAGCGCCCGACTTCCTTGTTGTCGGCCGCCATCTCGCGTTCGCCTTGCAGCACGCGAATGTCGACCGAGGTCTGCCCGTCTTCGGCCGTGGTGAAGATCTGCGACTTCTTGGTCGGGATCGTCGTATTGCGCTCGATGAGCTTCGTCATCACGCCGCCGAGCGTTTCGAGCCCGAGCGAAAGCGGGGTGACGTCGAGCAGAACGACGTCGCGGACCTCGCCGGCCAGGACGCCGGCTTGGATTGCGGCGCCGACGGCGACGACTTCGTCCGGATTGACCGATTGGTTGAGCTGCGGCTTGCCGGTCAGTTTCTTGACGAGCTCCTGCACGACGGGCATGCGCGTTGCGCCGCCGACCATGATGATCTCGTCGATCTTCGAGAGGTCGAGCTTCGCATCGGCGATGGCATTCTTGAAGGGCTGTACCATCCGATCCGTCAGATCGCTGGTCATCTTCTCGAAATCGGCGCGAGTGAGGGTTATGTCGAGATGCTTCGGTCCGCTCGCGTCCGCCGTGATGAACGGCAGATTGATGTTGGTCTGCACCACACCGCTCAGCTCGATCTTCGCCTTTTCGGCGGCTTCGGTGAGCCGCTGCAACGCCTGCTTGTCGGCGCTGAGGTCGATGCCTTGTTCCTTACGGTATTCGGCGACCATCCAGTCGACGATGCGCTGATCGTAGTCGTCGCCGCCGAGCCGGGTGTCGCCGTTGGTCGACTTCACTTCGAAGACGCCGTCGCCGACTTCCAGGATCGAGACGTCGAACGTCCCGCCGCCCAGATCCCAAACGAGGATCGTCTCGTTGCCTTTCTTGTCGAGCCCATACGCCAGCGCCGCCGCGGTCGGCTCGTTGATGATGCGCAAGACCTCCAGCCCCGCGATGCGCCCGGCGTCCTTGGTCGCCTGGCGTTGTGCGTCGTTGAAATACGCCGGCGTCGTGATCACCGCTTTGGTCACCCGTTCGCCGAGATACGTCGACGCGTCGTTGACGAGCTTCTGGAGGATCATCGCCGAAATCTCTTGCGGCGTGTACTCCTTCCCGTCGATCTTGACTTTGAAGTCCGTCCCCATCTGGCGCTTGATCGATTTGATGGTGCGCTCGGGATTGGTGACGGCCTGACGCTTTGCGAGCTGCCCGACGAGCCGTTCGCCGGTTTTCGTGAACGCGACGACCGAGGGCGTCGTACGACTTCCCTCCGAGTTCGCGATGACGGTCGGGGTTTGCCCTTCCATTACGGCGACGACCGAATTGGTCGTGCCTAGGTCGATACCGACCACTTTAGCCATGTAGTAAATCTCCGTTCTTGCGATCGTCGCGGACCATGTGCACGCGCGGTCCCAAAACCGCCCGACCTCGGACTAACCCGAGCTTCCCCTTGCCTCTTACCGACAATCCAGTGCGCCAACTCAGCCTGGCGCGGGCCATTTCACCCCATAAGATACACCTTCGCCCCTCGGAGGTTTCGCCTGCTTGCCCTGCGCTTGGGCCTTCGGCGGTCGCGCTTCGGCCTGCGCGACATTGCCTCGGCCCTGCTCGGCAACGTCGCGCAGCCTCGCGCTTCGCAGCGCTGCCCCGACCTTCTATGCCCGTCTTGTCGGCTCAACGTAAACACGCCGGCTCCCTGGGCGGAGGGGAACCGGCGTATCTTATAGGGTTACTTTGAGGAGGGCTCACCGCGCGTGGCTGGGCGCTGCGGCCCGCCGGCCCCGCATTAGGAGCTTAAGGTTGCTCTTGTTGCTGCTGAGGGATGTAGCCCGCGTCGGCGGGGCGTTCGGTCACGCGGACGTTGACCAGCTTCTTTATGCCGCCGCTCCAGACTTGGAGCGCCACGGTCCCACCGGGTTTGGTGTCCCGGATTGCGTTGATGGCCTCAGTGTTGGTCGTAACATCCTTGCCGTTGACTTTTTGGATCACGTCGCCCGGCTGCAGGCCGGCGGCATCGGCCGGCGTCCCCTGGACGACCTGGACGACCGCGACGCCCTTGCCTTTGTAGTTGAGCTGGACTTCGAGGTCCGGCGTGACGGTCGCGAGCGAGGCGCCGATATAGCCGACGTTGGTCCCTTGGTGCGTCCCCGGGTTCTTTTCGAGCAGCGCAACCTGCTCTTTGACCGTGTTGGACGGGATCGCGAAACCGATCCCTTGTGCGCCGGCTGCCGGGTTGGCCGTCGATTGATTGACGCCGATGAGGCGCCCGTCGATGTCGATCAGCGGGCCACCCGAATTGCCCGGGTTGATCGGGGTCGAGATCTGGAGCAGCCCCTTGAACTCCTGCGCGCCGCCGTTCTCATTTCCGATGACCTCGTCGCGATTGAAGCCCGAAACGACGCCGAGCGCCACCGACTGCTTGAGCGTCAGGGGCTCGCCGATGGCGATCGCCCATTGGCCGGCCTGCAGCTTACTGGAGTCGGCGATTTCGACCGGCGGCGGCAGCTTGGCGTAGTTGTCGACTTTGACCAGCGCGACGTCGGCGCCGATGTTCATGCCGAACACGTGCGCCGGAACGCGGTCGTTATTCTGGAAAACGACCTCGATCTTCGAAACGCTGCCGCCGTTGGGCGGGCGGACGACGTGAGCGTTGGTCACGATCAGGCCGTCGCGCGAGATGACGAAGCCCGAGCCCGACGCCTGGGCGCGATAGGGCCGCAGCCGGCCCGGCGTCTGTCCGCCGCCGAACATCTGCGAAAACGGATCGACCGGGACGAACTGTTGCCCGTTCACGGTCACGTTGAGCGCGACCACCGAGGGCGCGACGCGCTTCACCGCGCTGACGATCCGGTCTTGATCGCTCGTCCCCGAGTATATCGGAGCGGCGTTCACGGCCGGCGGCGTATTGCCGGGGCCGGCGACGTTGGCAAAGTGCGTGCTCGCATAAAGCATCATCGCGAAACTCCCGATGATCGCTCCGACGAGCGCGACGATAGCCGTTGGAAGAATTCGGTTTTTCATGCTTGTCCTTGTGAAGGGGGGTTCAGGAGGCGTTCTACTCGACGTAACGCCCGAGGTCACGCCGCCATCCGCATTTTTCCCCCAAGTTTAACTTACGCCTCGGCGGCTGAGAAGAGCCTCAGAGACCTCGGGCCGGTGCCGAAGGGCTCGGGAGCGAGCCGGACGTCTCGTCGGCGACGACCAAACCGTCCTTCAAGCGGATGATCCGGCGAGCGTGCTGGGCGACGTCGGCGTCGTGGGTGACCATGATGATCGTCCGTCCGGTCGCGTTCAACTGGCCGAAAAGCGAGATGATCTCCTCGCTCGTCTGCGAGTCGAGGTTGCCGGTCGGCTCGTCCGCCAGCACGACCGCGGGATCGTTCACCAGGGCCCGGGCGATGGCGACCCGCTGTTGCTGTCCGCCCGAGAGCTCGTTGGGTTTGTGGTGCGCGCGGTCGCCGAGTCCCACCTCACCGAGCTGGCGCAGCGCCGCGGCGTTGCGCTCGCGCGCCGGGATACCGGCGTAGAAGAGCGGGAGCGCGACGTTGCGCATCGCATCGGTGCGCGCCAGCAGATTGAAGCCCTGAAAGACGAAGCCCAACTTCTTCAGACGGATCGCGGCGAGCTGGTTGTCGTCGAGGTCGCCGATCGTAACGCCGTCGAGAACGTACGTCCCGCTGGTCGGGCGGTCGAGGCAGCCGATGAGATTCATCAGCGTCGACTTCCCCGATCCCGACGGGCCCATGATCGCGACGTATTCGCCGCGGGCGATCTCGAACGAAACCCCGCGCAGCGCGGGGACGTCGACGGTCCCGAGCCGATAGACTTTCGTCACGTCGCGGCAAAGGATCGCGGCGCCCCGCTCATTCATAGCGCAACGCCTCGATCGGATCGAGCCGCGAAGCTCGATAGGCCGGATAGGTTCCGAAGAAGAGGGTGACGATCGTCGCGAAGCCGACCGCGATTGCGACCGACTGCGCCCACGGAATCGGGGCGATGACGCCCGAGAGTGAGATCAGCACGAAGCGATTTATGAGGCCGCCGATCAACAGCCCGATGGCCAGACCGATGCCGCAACCGATCCCCGAGAGCAGCAGCGCTTCGATGAAAAATTGCGCGAGCACTTGAAAGCGTGTCGCACCGATCGCTTTGCGGACCCCGATTTCTCGCGTCCGCTCCGTGACCGAGACGAGCATGATGTTCATGATTCCGATCCCGGCCACCAAAAGCGAGACGCCGCCGATCAAGGCGACGATTCCGGTCATCACGCTGAAGATGCCGTCCATCGTGGACGTGAACGATTTGCGGTCGAACGTTCCGTAATCGGAGCGCGAACTTTTGAGCGCCTTGAAATACTTGACGACCGCGACCTCGGTCTCGCCGATCTTGAGCGGATCGACGACGACGAAACGGGCGAAGAACAGCGGAGACGAGCGGATGTAATCGTGGACGTAGGCCGTGTACGGGATGAAGAGGTCGCCGCCGAAAGTCACCGGGATGATTCCTTGTGAAGGTTTCGCCCTCACGCCGATGACGACGAAGCGGCGCTCCCCGACGCGGATGCTCGTGCCGACCGGATCGCCGCTTTTCGGAAAGAGCCGTTTGAACCCGTTATCGCTGAGGACGGCGACGTGTGCCGCGCCGGCGACGTCGTCGGCGCTGATGTTGCGTCCGTAGACGAGTGGAACGTCGATGAACGAGATGTCGGAATCGGCGGAAACCGTCAACCGGGTATGAACGTGCCCGACGTTCACGATCCGGCGGGTCCCGCCGGCCGGCATCGCGACCGCGATGTTCGGAATCACGGCTCGGGCGCGCAGAATGTCGTCGATCCGAAAGGCGGCTTTAGTGATGTCGGCTTGGCGCGCGGTCGGAAACATCATGAAGCTGCGATCGTTGAGGCTGCCGAGAATTCCGGTGACCGCGCCCGAGAGACCGGTGCCGAGGATTTGGATCGCGATGACGGCGCCGACGCCGATGATGAGACCAAGTACGGTCAGGAGCGAACGCGTCCGGTTTCCGTTGAGGACGGCGAACGCCTCGCCGAAGAATTGTCCGACCTGCGAGATCACGAGCGAAGTGCCTCGATCGGATCGAGCCGTCCCGCGCGTAGCGCTGGGTAGGTGCCGAAGACGACGCCGACCAGAATCGAAAAACCCGTTGCCAGAGCGATGATCCCAAAGAGTGGAATCGGAGCCGGCCCGAGGAGGCGCGAGACGAAGCCGTTCGCCGCCAGCGCCGCCGCGATGCCGAGCGCCGTCCCGACTGCGCCGCCGAGCAGCGAGAGGATGACGGCTTCCAGCAGAAACTGCGTGACGATGTCGCGCCGGCTTCCGCCGATCGCTTTGCGGATCCCGATCTCGCGGATGCGCTCGGTCACCGAGACCAGCATGATGTTCATGATCCCGATTCCGGCCACGACCAGCGCGACGCCGCCGATCGCGGTGACGCCGACCGAGATCGTCGCGATGACCTTTTCAAAGGCAGCCAAGAATCCGGCGGCGTCCTGGAGCTGATATTTCGAACGCGGGCTGTGCAGGTGGTGCAGCGTCGCGAAGATGCTTTCTTGAACGCGCACCGGGTTGGCGCCGGGCTGGGCGTAGACCGTGAAGCCGTCGATCGGGCCGGGCGCGATTTCGTGAAATGTGGAATACGGGATCTCGATGTAATCCGAGGCACCGATGTTGCTGAAGAGACCGGCTTTGAGTTCGTCGTAGACGCCGATGATCGTGAAGCGCACGCCGTTGACGCGGACGACCTGGCCAAGGCCTAGCTCGCTGCCGAAGAAGCGGCGCTCGAGCGGCTGGCTGATCAACGCAACGTGTTCGGCGTTTTGCACTTCCGGGGTTCCGATGCGCCGGCCTTCGCGCAGCGTGAGCGTGTCGAAGATAACGTCCTGCTGGCTGGCGACGGCCCCGACATACGTGACGCCGTTGGCCTTCATTGTGTAGTTGCGCTGAAACGTCGGGAAGACGTAGCGGACGAAGTCGGAATCCTCCGCCAAGACGGTCGCGGCGTCGCGGTACTGGATCTGCGCACCCGCCGGATCGTCTTGCTGCGGATCGGCAAAGACGAACAATCCCGGATCGCCGAAGGCGTTGAGCGATCCGCTGATGCCGGCCGAGGCCGCGTTACCGATCCCCAGAACGGCGATCACCGAACTCGTGCCGATGATCATTCCGAGCATCGTCAAGATCGAGCGCGCACGATTGCGCCAGATCGCGTCGAGCGCCTCCGCGGCGTAGGCTAGAATGCGATTCACAATGTCACCGGCAGAGAAGGCGCGCACGTTGTCACGCTGAGCGAAGCGCCCCTTCGACTTCGCTCAGGACAGGCTCCGGCGCGAAGTCGAAGCGCCAACGGAGTCCCGTTTGCCCTTCGACTCCGCTCGCTGCGCTCGCTTCGCTCAGGGTGACAAATCTTCGGCGCTTCGCGCCTTCGCTCAGCGTGACGCGTCATCGTGTCGGAGAAGCGGACGGTCCGGGCGACGGCGAGGGCGCGGCCGTTACTCGAGCGTCCGGCACCACCGCGAGGTTCTTGTCAGCGACGACGACGTCGCCATCCCGCACGCCGGAGCGCACGATCGCGCTGGTGTCGTTCTGTTCGCCGAGTTTCACGTCGGCGCGAATTGCCTTCCCGTCACGAACCAGGAAAACGTATTGGACGTTTTTCTTGTCGTCCTTGCGGAGCGCGTCGATCGGAACGGTCAGCACGTGACGGCGGTCGTGGGTCACGATGTCGACGTCGACGGTCATCCCGTCGCGAAGATACGGCAGCGTCTGATCGAGGACGATCGTCGTCAGGACTTGACGCGAGGTGTTCGATGGATCGTCCGATTTTTGTGCGACCGGCGAGATCGCCGTAACGTGACCGGCCAGTTTCTTGCCCGCGAAATCTTCGCCGCTGACGATCGCGCGCTGGCCCAGGTTGATCCCCGCGATGTCCTGTTCGTCGACCTTCGTGCGCACGATGAATCCCTGGTTGCCCGACATCGTGAAGAGCGATTGCCCGGCGGTCACCGTGTCGCCCGGCTGGATTGGGCGCAGCGTGTCGCCGCTTTGCGAAGCGACGCTCGCCAAGATCCCCGAAAACGGCGCGCGCATCGTCATTCGCGCGACTTGATCGCGCGCATATGCCAGGTCGTCTTGGGCCCGCGCCGCGTCGCCCTTGGCGGCGGCGACGTCGCCGTATTTGTTTTGCGCTGCATTGGCTTGCGCCGCCGCCAGCGAGGCTTGTGCTTGGCGCAGCGCATCCTCGGCGGCGCGCACGCGGTCCTTCAGAACGCCGGACTGACGAGTGAGCGAGCTCTCCACGATTTGCCGCTCGCGCACGGCTTGTGCGTAGGAGACCTGCGCTTGTTCCAGGCGCGCGCGCGACTGCTCGAGCGCGTCGCGCGAAACCGCTTTTTGCGCGAAGAGGTCGACGTTGGCGTCGTAGGTACGCTTGGCTTCGCGCAAGTCCGTCGCGGCCTTGTCGAGTGTCGCTTTGGCGATGAGGCGTTGCTCTTCGGCACTTTGACCCGTATAACCGAGACCCGACTGCTGCCCCGCGGCGAGGTCCTGCCGTGCCTGGCTGAGCGTGCTGCGCGCTTGCACCACGGCCGCCTGCGCCTGAACGACGGACGACCGATTTTGCGCAGGCAGCACGGTGTTGGTCTGCTGCGCGCTGCTGGCGCGGCCTTCGGCGGAGGCCGCGCTCGCTTCGGCGTCGTTGAGGTTCGAAATCAGCTGGGGATTGACGATCGTCGCCAGGACTTGTCCGGCCGTCACACGATCGCCGGCCTTGACTTCGATCAGTCCCATGTTGCCCGAAACCTGCGCCGGCAACGTCACGACCAGCGGCCGCTGGACGACGCCGGTTTCCGGCAGCGTCGTCAAAAGGTTTCCGTAGTGCACTTTCACCATCCGCACGGGGACGGCGCTGCTGCGCCCACGTGTGGCGATAATGGCGAGAACGACGACGAGCACGAGCCCGGCGATGACGATGAGCGTGTTGCGGCGACGGTTCATAGGCCTCTCAGGTCGGCGGCGGCGACCGGGTCCGGCGGCCCAAGTGCGAGCCGCAAGCGAATGTAAGCCGAGACGTACGTGGCTCGGGCGGCGACCAAATCGTTCTCGGCCGAGAGCGCGGTCTGTTCGGTTTGCGTCACGTCGCTGAACGAAATGAGTCCATTTTGATACTGAAGCTGTGCGATGCGAGCCGACTCGCGCGCCAGCCGCGCGCTATCTTTCGCGAGCGCCAGTTTTTCGAAGGCTGCGCGCAGGTTTCGATCGGCGGCGCGGACGTCGCGTTCGACCGCATCCAGTGCGTTGTCGTAGGCCCCCGCGGCGGAGACGATCTGCGCGCGCGCGGCGCGATGGTTGGCGGCGCGCGTCCCGTAATCGACGACCGGGAGCGTAAAGGTCGAGAGGATGTTGAATTGCCAGAAGCCGGGCTTGCCGCGCGCTACGGGCGGGATCAAGAGGGGCGCCGGGAAGTTGATGTTCGGGAAGAGTGTGCGTTCGAGATTATAGTTTGCTAGGGCGGCCGCATTTTGCGCGTCGATCGACTGCTGCTGGAGCACGTCGGTCGTCGGCGAAATTTGGCTGCCAAAGGAACCGTTCACTTGAATCGTCGGGCGCAGGTCGCTGTCGACGGCGGCGTCGCCCAGGTGCGCCGCCTGCAGCACGGCTTTCGCGGCGGCGACTTCCGGCCGGTTGACCTTTGCGACCGCGACCAGCGCCGGGGGCGAGGCGCTTGGAATCGGAGGCTCGGGGAGATTCGTGGGAACGTTGAACGTGGCTTCGGGCGATGCGCCGATTTCGACGGCGAGGGCCTCGCGCGCGTTGGCTTCATCGGCGCGCGCCTGCACGAGATTCGCTTCGCTGCGCGCGACGGCGACCTGCGCGCGCAACACGTCGACGCCGGCGACGCGGCCGACGCGTTCGTTGGCGCGCGCCACGTCCAACAATTGCCGCTGGTAGGCGAGATCGTTCTCGTCGAGGATGACGGTTTGATGGAGCGCCGCGAGTCCGTAAAAGTTACTCGAGACGTCGAGCGCGGTCTGTTCCTCTTGCAGGCGCAAGCCGGCCGCCGAGCTCTCGGCGTTCCGTTTGGCCTGTTCCGCGGCGAGTTGCACGCTGCCATTATAAAGATTGTACTGCGAGAGAATCTGGGCCGTGTTCTGCGAGAAATTGCTCACGGGTTGGATCCCGAACTGCGCGAACTGACCGCCCAGATTCGACGAGCGCGCAATCTGATTTTGCAGCTGACCGTCGACGCTCGGATACTGCGTCGACCGCTTTTGGGTAAAGCTCGCGACCAGGCCGGCGAAGTCCGAACGCTTGGCGAGAATCGCCGGCGCGTGGTCCAGCGCATAGCGAATCGCGCCGAGCGCGTCGAGGCCTTGCGGCGCTCGTTCGGGCTCGGTGGCGAATGCCGGCGTGCACGCCGACGCGATCGTGAAGAGCCCGACCGCCGCTGCAAGCGCGAAAGCGGCCGGCCACCTCGAAGAAAACTTCACTTCTGAAAGAACGCCCCGAGCAGTGCGAAGAGCGCACCGATCACATAGAGGAGGACGGTCGTGATCCAGGCCGCCCTTGGTTTGAATCCGGCAACGTCCTGTAATCCTAGCGCAAGCAAGGCCGCACCCCATATTCGGATCGGGTCGAAGACGCCGAGAAACGCACCCAGCTTGGGCGCGCTTGCGGGAACCAGCGTGCCTAGGCTCGGGATCGAACCCATCACGTCGCGCTGGGTTGCGAACGAATCGGCGCCACGAATCTGCGCGAGCACTCCGAGGAGCACGTAATAGATTGCGAAGCTTACGATCGACAGATTCATTTCGAGCGCCCACAACTTGCGGAAGTTTCCGGTACCGCCGGCGAGCGCGTTCGCGAACAGCAGCAGCACGGTGCCGATCAGGACGCCGAAGAGCACGAAGAGCGGTGTCGCGAGCCAAGACCAGTGGACGATTGTGAGCTGCACGTTCAAGATTTGCTGCTGTTTTTCGGGCGTCATCGACGCCATATTCGGATTCTGCTGTAACTGCTGAACGAACATGGCGCGCATCACGTGGTCGTTGGCCGGGAGCAAGAGATATGCGCCGACGAGCCCCAAAACCGATATGACGAGGAAGGCCCATCCCCAGGTCGGGCGATCGCGTAGGGCAGCGAAGGCAGAACGGGGGGCGACGATGACGTCCCACAAGGTCGTTAGTCCGCTGCTCTTAGGAGCGGCGGCGAGATCCTGGCTCATTGGGGTTTTCCCTTCCTGGCGGTAGTACGCCGGTGCGGCGGCCATGTTTCGCCGTCCGGTCCCGGAAGGCCTAAGGAGGCCTCGAAAACTAGGGCGCGGGGGGCCAGTTGAAAATCAGCGCTGAGATAAACACGATGGCGCACGGGACGATGAGCGCCGGGACGAGCTTTATCCCGCCGATGGCACGGCCTCCGAATGAGATCAAGAGCACCGACCAGATGGTCGGGAGATCGAAGCTCGAGAGAAAGTCGGCTTCCCGTGGATTATTCGGTGAGGCGAAGAGGGCGAGGCTGATCGGCAGCGCGTTGACGAATTGGTAGACGGAATGATAGGCGGAAGGGTCGCGTGCGTGGATGACGATACCCGTGGCGAGCAGGCCGAGGCCGATCGGGACCGCGGCGTTTGCGGCGAGCGCAAAAAACGTTCGATACATCAGCCCGTACACGGGGCGGCCGGCGGCGCAAAAATTGGCGAAGAGGCTGGCGACGACGTTCCAAGTGAAGGCCTGCCACAAGAGCTGGATGACCGTGTTCGCCGCAATATTCGCGACGGTGTTTCCGCCCAGCGGCGGGGGAACGTGCTCGAGCGACAAGACGTTCAGGTCGGCCGGGACCGTTAGGATGTTTTGCGCGACGATGCAAGCCCCGACGACGAGCGCCGCCGGCCACCATTCGCGGGTCACCGCGATCGTCGCGTAGGCGCGGCGCGGTGCGATGAGGATGTCGAGGAGGAGCGCGAGGCCCGGCCGAGCCACGATTTCCGGCGTCGTTTGCGGCTGCACCGCCGGACAGTTGGCTGGGCCGGTGGCGACTACTGCCGGCGCAGCAATTCGTTGACCGGGAGGCGTCGCTCGACGGCATCGGCGGCGCGCTCCAGCCCGAGCTTGCGCAGCTCGAGCAAGCGCAGCCGGAGATATCCCGCGAGCCGCCGCCGCGCTCGCGCCGAATAGAGGTCGGCGGCCGCTAGGTCTTTCGGCCCGCTGCGGCGCTGCGGCGGCGCAGGCGTAGCCGGGTGGTGAGCAGACGGCGGGTGCGCCGCCGGTACGGGAAGAGTCAGCGCGGCGAGAAAAGCGAAGATGCCGAAAACCATGTCGATTGCCTCCGACGAGGCATATCACGCCGAGCGCCCCGCTCTGAAAGGCCTTTCGCCGAAAACTTGTCTTCATCGATGGGGCGTGACGGACGCTCGGATTCGCTGGTCGTCCCGCCGCCGCCGGCCGAGCCGTTCGTTCGCATCATACCCCTCGGAGGCTGCGGCGAGATCGGCCGCAACATGACGCTGCTCGAGACGCGCGACGACATCGTCGCCGTCGACTGCGGCTTGATGTTCCCCGACGACGAGATGTTCGGGGTCGACATCGTCATCAATGACTTCACCTATCTGCGCGAGCGTGCCGACAAGTTTCGCGCGCTCCTGGTCACGCACGGCCACGAAGATCACATCGGCGGCATCCCATATCTGTTGCGAGAGTTCAAGGTCCCGGTGGTCGGAACGCCGCTCTCGCTGGCGCTCATTCGGGCCAAGATGCGCGATCAAAAAAAGGCCGACGAGGCCGCATTTCGTGCGGTGCAGCCCGGCGAACGCGTCGTCTACGGCCAGATCGATGCCGAGTTCATTCATATTAACCACTCGGTCGCGGGGGCGTGCGCGCTGGCCTTGCGCACGCCGGTGGGGACCTTCTTTCATACCGGCGATTTCAAGTTCGATCAGACGCCGATCGACGGACGGCCGGCCGATTTTGCGGCCATCGCGCGCATCGGAGAAGAGGGCGTGCTCTGCATGCTGTCCGATTCGACCAACGCCGAACGTCCGGGCCACACGCCTTCGGAGCGCATCGTCGGCGAGGCCTTCGCGAACATCTTCGCGCGCGCGCCGGGGCGCATCATCGTCACGTCGTTCGCTTCGAACGTGCCGCGCATCCAGCAGGTCGTCGATCAGGCGGTGCGGTTTGGGCGCAAGATCGCCTTCCTCGGCCGTTCGTTGCAAAACGTGATGCACTTTGCAAGCGAGCACGGTCATCTGCGCATCCCGCCGGAGCAGGTCGTCAAACTCGACGACGTCGACGAACTTCCGCCCGAACGCGTCGTCGTCATGACGACGGGTTCGCAAGGCGAGCCGATGTCGGCGCTGACCCGGCTTTCGGTCCGCGATCACCCGTTGATGAAGATCGTCCCCGGCGATACGGTGGTCGTCTCCGCGACTCCGATTCCCGGCAACGAGAAAAGCGTCTCACGCACGATCAATAACCTCTACAGGCTCGGCGCGACCGTCGTCCACGGAACCGCGCAGGGGACGGCGCACGTCTCCGGTCACGCTTCACAAGAAGAACTGCTGCTGATGCTGAACTTGGTGCGCCCGGCACATTTCATCCCGGTTCACGGCGAGTACCGGATGCTCGTAACGCACGCCGGGCTCGCGCAGAAGACCGGCCTCAGTTCGGATCAGTGTTTCGTCATCGAGAACGGCGACGTCGTCGAGTTCACCGCGCGCGGCGGCGAGAAGATCGGCAAGACCTACGGCGGCAACGTGATGGTCGACGGCACCGGCGTCGGCGACGTCGGCGAGGCGGTCTTGCGCGATCGCAAGCATCTCTCGGCCGATGGGATCATGATGGTCGTCGTTACGATCGATGCCGAAGAGTCCCGCGTCATCGCCGGACCCGATCTCATCTCCCGCGGCGTGTTCTACTTGCCGGAGTCTGAGCGAGTGATCGAAGATTTGGAGCGGCGAGTCTCCGACATCTTGCACGGCTGCTCGGCCGAAGGCATCCGCGACGTTCCAACCGTCAAGGAACACATTCGCCAAGGTGTGGCGAAGGCCGTCTACGACAAGACGCGCCGCCGTCCGATCGTCATCCCCGTCGTAATGGAAGTTTGACGCCGCCGCCTGCGGCGGTCGAAGCGGCCGCGGCGGGCGGGTGCAGCGCGTACGCGAGGCGCGACGCCCCGATAAGTGCCGCGAGTGCGAAGAGAAGCGCGAGCGATGCGGCGATGCGCCAGTCGAAGAGCCTGCCTCGGGACGCTACCGGTTTGCGGAACGGATCGAACCCAGTCGAAACTTCTCGAGGAGTCACTTTGGCGTTCAGGCGGTAGCCGCAGCCGTTGACGGTTTCGATGCGAGCCAGCGATGCGAAGCGGCCCAGGGCTCGACGCAGCATGTAGATCGTTTGCGTCAGGTTGGCCGGCTCGATGAAGCCCTCCGGCCACACCGCGGCCTCGAAATCCTGGCGCGAGACGACTCGCGGAGCGCGCTCGGCGAGCAGCGCAAGGATCGCCAGAGCCTTTGCCGTGAGCTTGACGGGCGAACCCCGAAAATTCAGGCTCCTCTCGCTCGGGTCGAGTCGGAACCCATCGAAGTCGTAGACCACCGGCATAGGTCGCCTCCGGATCGTGAAGTCAGGGTATCTCTTAATTCTTTAGTTGAAAGACGGCACCTCCTTGTTTGGAGGCCCGCTTGGGGGTTGTACGCTCTCGAACCGGCTGGGGTTTCGGTGGCACGCGCAGCGAGGGTTTCGGTGTCACGCTGAGCGGAGCGAGCGAAGTCGAAGCGCCGCCGGGATCTCGATTCACAGGGCCGTCGAACACGGCGCCCAAAAACGAGTGCATGAAAAATCGCAAGCAGTTCATCGTAACTGTCGCGGCGACCGGCGCTGCGCTTAGCGTGGCGCGAACCGAATCGCCGGCTCAGACTGCGCCGGCACGCGTGGACGCATCGCCGGCCGGTGCCGGAGCGCCCTCGGCAAAGCCGAGTGAGAAGCCGCCCTCGGCCGCGGCGCTGGCGATTGCCGTCGCAATGCGCCGTTTCGATCCGAAATTGAGCGATGCGGAGGTGGCCTCGATCGCCAAACAGTTGGACGACAACGCGCGAGCCGGCGCCGCGCTCAATCCGAAGAAGAAGCGCCTGAAAAACTCCGATCAACCGGTCACGATATTCACGGTGCCGTTGCGATGAACGACGACGATGTCGCTTTCGCCGATTGCGCGACGCTGAAGCGGTTACTCGAGCGGCGCACGCTCTCTTCGCTCGAGCTGACGAACCTGTATCTTGCGCGGCTCGAAAAGTATGGCGGCGCGTACAATGCCGTCGTAACGCTGATGCCCGAGCGCGCGCGTGCCGAGGCAAGGCGGGCCGACAAGGAGCGCGCCGCCGGACGTCTCCGCGGCCCGCTCCACGGCATCCCCTACGGCGTCAAGGATCTGCTGGCGACCGCCGGCGCGCCGACGACGTGGGGCGCGGAGCCCTATCGCCGGCAGCGTTTCAATTACGACGCGACCGTCGTGCGCAAGCTCGGCCAAGCCGGCGCGGTTCTGCTCGCGAAGCTGGCGATGGTCGAACTCGCCGGTGGTTTCGGTTACGATGAAGCGAACGCTTCATTCACCGGACCGGGAAGGACGCCGTGGAATCGCGATTACTGGAGCGGCGGCTCGTCGAGCGGCTCCGGTGCGGCGGTTGCGGCCGGCCTGGTCGGTTTTGCGATCGGTTCGGAGACGTCGGGCTCGATTCTCTTTCCGTCGACGAGTTGCGGCGTCACCGGTTTGCGGCCGACCTTCGGCCGAGTCAGCCGCCAGGGTGCGATGGCGCTCTGCTGGACGCTCGACAAGTTGGGGCCGATGACCCGTTCTGCCGTCGACGCCGAGAACGTGTTGCGCGCGATTTCCGGAAGCGATCCGGGAGATCCGAGCACGGTCGATCGCCCGTTCTTGAATTCCAAGCGCCGGCCGCGCATCGGCGTTCTGGCCAAGGCGACGCAGAAAACGATGCCGGGCGTCAAAGCCAATTTCGAAGCTGCGCTGCGGGTCCTCGCCGAGTTCTGCGACGTCGTCGACGAGGTCGCGGTGCCGCGCCTGCCGTATGGCGCGGCGGTCGGAACGATCGTTCGCGCCGAAGGCGCCGCAGCATTCCGCGACCTGATCGAGAGCGGCCGCTCGCGCGAATTACGCGCCGTCGACGATCGAACGGGCGGCTACGCGGGTTACGCGACGCCGGCGATCGACTACATCGACGCTTTGCGGCAGCGCACGTTCATGATTGCCGCGTTCGAGCACGCGTTCGGGAAATACGATGCAATCGTCTCGCCGACGCTCCACACGGTCGCCTACCCGATCGACCTGCGATTCGACAAGGCGTATCCGAAGTATCGCGGCGCCGTGAGCCTCATCGCTTCGGGCAATCTCACCGGCGTCCCGGCGATCGGCATACCGAACGGCTTCGGAGAGCACGGCCTGCCGACCGGCCTCTCGCTGCTCGGGCGCCCGTTCTGCGAAACGAAGTTGACGGCGATCGCGCGGCGCTATCAAGCGCTGACGAACCATCACCTCAAACGTCCCAAGCTCGTCGCTTTGTCGCTGAACTTGTCACGCTGAGCGCAGCGAGCGCAGCGAGCGAAGTCGAAGCGCCGACGGGACGTCGGATTCCGTTGGCCCTTCGACGACGCGCCTCAGCCTGCCCTGAGCTTGTCGAAGGGGCGCTTCGCTCAGGGTGACAACGCCACTCATTTCCGCTTAATTGATGCTCCGAAGTCTCGTTCGCGCGTTCGTTTGAGAGCGCTTTGATGGCGCGCGGCATGCCGGCGCATTAGGCTCGGAGCATGATGAAATCAGTCTTTCGCCAGACCTTCCGGTGCACCGCAGTTTGCGCCGGACTCTCGCTCCTGCTCCCGCTGGCGGCGCTCGCGGCGTCCGACCCGGTCGAATACCTTTGGGACGGCGGCATTTCGCACGGCGCGACCGTCGAGATCGTCAATCCTCTTGGCGACGTCTTCGTGCAGCGCTCGCTGAGCGGGCGCGTCGAGCTCCGTGCTCTCCGCACTGCAGCCGTCGGTGACGCGTCGCTCGTCGAAATGCGTACCGCACGCACCGACGCAGGTCTCGTGATCTGCAGCGAGGCGCCGTCGGCGACGTTCGCTTGCGTTGCGGGCGCGCGTCCGGCTCCGGGCTCGACGAGCTATCACGTCGACGAACTCGTTCAGGTGCCGGTTGGGACCAACGTCGTCATCCGCGGGCAAAATGGGAAGATCGTCATCGAGGACGCCCAGAACGAAACCAACGTCAACGGAGAGGTTCGCGTCTCAATCGTCGCTTCGGCCGGGAAGACGCTAGTCTACACGGTCCGAGAAGGTTCGGTCGCCCCGGCCTCGTCGGCATCGAGCGCCGGGGTTATCAAGAGGACGGCTTGAGTCCACCCGGTCACGCTGAGCCGGCTTGTCACGCTGAGCGAAGCTCGCGCTGCGAGCGTAGTCGAAACGCCGACGGGACGTCGAGTTGCAGTGGCCCTTCGACTCCGCGCCTTCGGCGCTTCGTTCAGGGTGACACGGGCAAAGTAAGCGGAGCGGGCCGCCTGCAAATCGAACCGGCGGGGCGTGAAGCGACTCATTTTAGCGTGCCTAATTTTGACGCCGGGCCTCTTGGCGGTCTCGCCTGCTCCGGCGCCAAGCCCCGAGCTTTTTTCCGACAAGGTCTGTCAGAACGCGACGATTCCCGTCCGCGAATTCAACGCAAAAGTGGCCGATGCCAATACGCTCGTCGACGACGCCATCGCGTCGGCGCGGCGCGTGATCGAGGCGTATAAGACCTGCGGTGAGAGCATGCAATTGGCCGGCAATAACACCATCGTTGCGTCGCCGACGATGGGAGTTGAAGGCCTCCACTTGACGGAGGTTCGCCAGGCGCAGTATCTCGTGATCATCGGGCGTTTCCAGCGTTTGTCCGAAAGCTATAATAGCGCCCGGGAGTCCTATCAAGCGGCTCTCGACTTAGTCAAAACGACGATCGACTGGACGACGCCGAGTCAGTCGGTTTACTCGTCGAATAACGTTCGCATCGGTTCTGGATCGACGCGAAATTCGGCGACGAATTACTCCGTGTATCGTCAGAGTGCGATCGATATTCGCGACACGGCTCTCGCAGAGATGAAGCTGCTGCCCGCGGGCGTCGCTCCAACCCCAAACCCGAAATAGAATAAGCGCGAAGCGTGAAGCGATTCGTTTTGGCGTGGCTGATTCTGACGCCGAGCTTGCTTGCGGTCGCGCCGGTCCCGACGCCCACGGCGGCCCCATTCTCCGATAAGGTCTGCCCGAACGCGACGATCCCCGTCCGCGAGTTCAACGCGCTCATGGCCAATCCGAACACCCTGGTGGACCAGGCGATCGGATCGGCGCGGCGCGTGATCGACGTCTACAAGACCTGCGGCGACGCGATGCAGTTGGCTTCGTCGAATCCCGGTGGGACCAACGAGGTACCATCGCCGACGTCGGGTATCGAGGGCTTTCACCTGGCGCAGATTCGGCAGGCCCAGTACTACGTAATTGTCGGCCGTCTGCAGCGCTTGACCGAAAACTACAACAGCGCACGTGATTCGTATCAAACGGCTCTCGATCTCGTCAAACAGACGATCGATTGGAAGTCGCCGAGCCAATACTACGCGAACAACGTTCAGACCGGCATGGGATCGATGCGTAATCCGACGACGGATTTTTCCGTCTACCGTCAAAGCGCGATCGACATTCGCGACGACGCATTAGCGGAGATGAAGCTGCTTCCGAAGAGCGCCGTCCCGAAATAGAAAGAGCCCGGCGGTTCGCGCCGGGCTCAGGTCTCTTAGAGATTCGCTTGGTAGTAGAGACGGAACGTCGGCAACGAGCCGCTCGGCAAGAGCACGTACGGGTCGTACTGGAACATCGCCGGGTAGTAGTTGAAGAACCCCTCGTTCGGGAAACCGGCGTTGAAGCCGTTCGCAGCGTTGGTCGTGTAGCCCGTGCGCGGGCCGCCTATCCCGGTTGCGACCGGCTGCCAGCGCGAATTGAGCGACGGCTGGCCGTAGATGTTGCCGAACAAGTTCGTGACCAGCACGCCGAACGTGTTGTGCGAGCCCGGCGGGCTGAACTCGAGGTCGAGGTTGGTTGCGAAGCGCGACGCCGTGAGAGCGCCGCCCGCGCTCGGGGTGAGCGTACCGCCGCGCGTCGCATCGACGTTCGGCTTGAAGACGGAGCCCGGGTTGAACGGGTCGACGTACTGCATCGCGCCGGTCGAACCGCCGGCAAACGTCGTCTGGCCGTTGACCGTCGTATTGGTCGCCGGGACGTTGAAGGGCGTCTTCCCGATGAAGATCTGGCCGATCGTTCCGTTGCCGATCGGATAGCCGTGGTTGTAGGTCACGATCGGGTTGATCTTCCAGCCGCTGCGCATCTTGTATCCGAGCGCGAGCGTCCCTTGAAGCGGTGAAAGGAAGCCAACCCGGTAGAGATTGCCCAGTGCGAGCGATGCCCCCGGGATCGATGGGAAGAAGTCCTCGCTCGAGGAGAGCGGGACGACGTTCGAGAGTTCGTTGAGGTAGGTCATCTCTAACTCACCGGTGATGCCGTACGCCACGTCGCGCGAGAGCAAGAACTCGACACCGGTCGTTTTCTCGAGCCCGAGGTTGGTCGCCACCGATGGACCGAAGACCAATCCGCCTGTGGGAGTGAGGAGCGGGTTGCCATTCTTGTCTACTAAGGGGTTAGAGACGCTCGCCACCGCGTTGTAACCGCGGCGATAGAACGGCGTTATCTTCATGCCGATCCCCGCCGGGAACTGGTGCGAGTACGAAAAGTCGTAGTTGTTGAACGTCTCGGGTAGGGTCGGCTGCAGCGGAATACCGCTCACGGCGGACTGATTATCCCAGTAGAGTTGCTCGCCGAAGCTCGAGCACGGATTCGACTGCGAGACGCCGCAGACGTTTCCGGCGATCGGATCCGGCGCAAACGGGAAGGCCGCGTCGTAGTATGCGCGGGCATCCCGATGGTCGATGACGGAATTCGGCGGGAGCTCCTCCGTGCGCCCGTACGAGAAGCGGACGGCGTCGTTCTTGCCGATTTGAAACGAGAACGCGGCTCGGGGTTCGGGGGTCAGCGGATGGATCGCCTGCTGTGAGACGAGAACGATCGGCTGACCGCTGGCGTTGAACGCGCCGGGTGTGTAGGCGTAGAGGCACTGGTTCGCGCCCGTCGTGGCGTCGATCGACGACGTGGCCGCCGCGTTCGCGTAGATGTTACACGGCGCGGCGCTCGGCACCAAGAAGTTCGCACCCTCGAGGCGCATCCCGATATCGAACTTGAGGCGATCGGTCGGCGAGTACGTATCGTTGAAGTAGACCGACCACTCCTGGCGATTCACGAGTGGCTGCCGCAGGAAATAGGGCACGGCGTTGGCGGGTATGACTCCATTGGGGAAAAACGACTTGCCGCCGTTTCCGGTTAACAGCCACGTCGAGCCGGTGTAAGGATTGACGCCGAGGAAGTCGGCGCCCTCGACTCCTGGGCTGACGAACGGGGACGCCGTTGCGATCAAGCCGAGAAAGCCGCTGGTGACGGTATCGATCGGGTGGACCCACGAATAGACGCCGCCGATCTTGAGTAGGTTCTGTGCACCGAGCTGCTTGGTGATGTCGGCGGTCACGCCTTTTTGCTGCCCGCCTTGGATGAACCACTCGTCCTCCGACGGTGCGCTACCGGTCGTGACAGGTTCATTCAAACCGCCATTCGTGCTGAAGTACTTCATCGTGAAGAACGTTGACGAGTCGAGGTTGTTGTAGTACTGGATCTTGAACGTGTCGTTCGGCTGCGAGTCGCCGTACGGCGCGGTTAAGTTTTGGTTCACGGCGGTTTGACCCGGAGTGAGGGAAATGAGTTGCTGGATCTGCGCTGCCGAGAGGTTCGGCAGGTAGACGCCCGGGAGATACGTGTTGATCGTGTATGGGTCGCACGAGGTGTAACAGAGCTGGCTGTAACCGCCGGCGTTGAACTGGAAATTCTCGGCGATGTTCTCCCAGAAGAACTGCAGCGACTGATTCTGGTCCTTGCCGAATTTGTAGAAGAAGTTTTCGGAGAGGTCCCGGAACTCTTGGAAGGTCCGGCCGCCGAAGAACAAGTTGAGGTTCGTCAGGTTCCCGCCGTGCGCGCCGTAGGTCGAGCCTCCTTGTGCGCTGGTCGATCCGACGTACGCGGTGTAGCTCGAGAAACGGCCGTCGGGCGAGGCCCAGCCGTACTCGAAGCCGGCTTGATGGGCGAACGGCCAGTTCAGAAGCTCGAGGTCGAGCGAGCCGAAGGCCGGACGCGAACCGCGCTTCGAGATCAGGTTGATCGTCCCAGTTCCGGCGCTCGTCGTCGAGGCATCGCCGGCGCCCGGCGTGAGTTGCGCCTGCGCGACGCCGCTGTTGAAGGCCAGCGAGTTGATGAACTGGTTGGTGAAGGCGTCGGTATACGGGATGCCTTCATACTGGAAGCTCTCCTCGTTTTCACGGCCGCCGCGGATGACGGGGTAGCCGCTGCTGTCGAGGCTCGCGCCCGGCAGCGTGACCAGCAGCGTCGACTCCCCGGTGTTGTACGACTTGCCGAGATTGGTTGCGATCGCGCTCGACGAGATCGTGTAGCTGTCGGCAGTTTGGTTCGGTTGGAAGGTGTTGCCGGCGCTACGCGAGGTGACGCGCCCGATCGTGACCAGCGACTTGCTGAGCGTCGCGCTCGACGTCAAATCCGCGACTTGGTCGGGAAAGACGTTGACGCCGGTGATCGAGAGTGGCTGATAACCGGCCAGCTCGAGCGACACGGTGTACGTGTCGGGCTGGACGCCGGTCATCGAAAAGAACCCTTTGTTATCGCTAGTGGCTGAATAGTGTCCGGTCGGCGAGACCGCCGAAACCTTGACACCGGCGAGACCTTGATTCGTCGTGGCGGCGCTGACCGTCCCTGAAATCGTGCCGGTTGTCCCCGCCAAAAGGGTCCCAACCGTATTGAAGAAGAGGGCGGACGCGATGACCGCGACGATGAGTGTCCTGCGACCAAGGCCCCGTGGGCTAAACAAACGCGAAAGAACGTACACTCGAATCTCCTCGTGTGTCGCTATGCCATGGGGGTTAACCACGTC
>Ga0307477_10000780_pt1 | contig 31475 bp, 27 predicted proteins | sample atmos_gasesECM2C_FD_203316 | JGI IMG/M metagenome (GOLD analysis project Ga0307477, IMG submission 203316) | Hardwood forest soil microbial communities from Morgan-Monroe State Forest, Indiana, United States - atmos_gasesECM2C_515 | ecosystem: Environmental > Terrestrial > Soil > Temperate...
AGATCGCTGAGCTGCGCTTCGCCGTTCTTGTCGATGTCGCTGGTGCTCGTGACCGCGTACGTCGTCGTGCCGCTACTCGTCTGGATGGTCACGCTCGACGATCCGACCGCCGTGACGGTCCCGCTCTGGGACAGCGCGCCTCCGCCATGCGGCATGTCGAGTTGCGCGTTGCCGGCGTGCAGCTTGTCGATCGAGGTGGTGCCGCCCGAGGTCACGGTGCTGAACGTCACCGCGTCACCGGCTGCCAGATCGCTGAGCTGCGCTTCGCCGTTCTTGTCGATGTCGCTGGTGCTCGTGACCGCGTACGTCGTCGTGCCGCTGCTCGTCTGGATGGTCACGCTCGACGATCCGACCGCCGTGACCGTCCCGCTCTGGGACAGTGCGGGTGCTCCCGCATTCGGGCTTGCGCTCGACGATCCGCTGCCGGACGAGGAGCTCGATCCGGAGGACGCATCGGTCGAGGCCAACCCGGAAGCACCCGTCGCGCTCGGCGCCGCGCTGGCGCCCATGGCGGTTGCCGCGACACCTCCGACGAGTCCCCCCAGGCCGAGGAGGCCGAGGCCGGTGGCGATCGACTTCGGAACCCGCCGCCGGCGGCCTCCGGAGGTCTCGGTGTGTTCGTGCATTGGAGTCTGCCTTTCTGACGGGGTTCCCCTACCTGGGGGGTGCCAGCGTCGAACAGCCACCTTGGGCTCCTTGCAGCGCCACCTGAGTGCCACCTCAGAATCGAACGGCGCTCCACGCTCGAGCGACCCGCGATTCACAGGCCGCGCACAGCGGGCCCACAGCGCCGCCGGACCCGGGTGAGCCATCGTGGAGGGCGGGAGGTGTGCGACCAGTGGAACGGAGTTTGCGTCATCGGATTCTCGTGGTGGACGACGAGCCCTCGATCGTCGACGCCGTCGCCACGTCGCTTCGGTACGAGGGGTTCGAGGTCGAAGAGGCCACCTCGGGACGCGCCGCGCTCGTGGCGGCCCAGGAGCGGACCCCCGACCTGATCGTCCTCGACGTGATGCTGCCGGACCTCGACGGCCTGGAGGTCACCCGCCGGCTCCGAAGCGACGGGGTCCGCGCGCCGGTGCTCTTCCTGACGGCGCGCGACGCCGTGGAGGACAAGATCGCCGGACTCACGGTGGGAGGAGACGACTACGTCACGAAGCCGTTCGCCCTGGCCGAGATCATCGCCCGGACGCACGCGCTGTTGCGGCGCGCCGGGATCGACCCGGGCGAAACCGGCCTGCTGCGCTTCGCCGACCTCGAGATGGACGAGGGCGCGCACGAGGTGCGCCGCAACGGGAAGAGCGTCCACCTGACGGCGACCGAGTTCAACCTCCTGCGTTTCTTCCTCCGCAACCCCCGCCAGGTGCTGTCGAAGGGACAGATCCTCGACAACGTGTGGCACTACGACTTCGGCGGGGAGGCGAACGTCGTGGAGACCTACGTCAGTTACCTGCGCAAGAAGCTCGAACGCCACGGGCCGCCGATCATCCACACCATCCGCCTGGTGGGCTACGCGCTGCGCGAGCCGGAGGCGACATAGGTGTCACTCCGGACGCGGCTGCTTCTCGCCCTCGGAGCGGTCGCCTTCGTCGCGTTGGTGATCGCCGACGTGGTCACGTACCAAGAACTTCGTTCGTTTCTCTACAGCCGCATCGACCAGTCGCTCGAGTCGTCGCACATCCCGATCGAACAGGGACTCGGCGGCGAGGGGCCCGCTCCCCAACGAGGGGCGAACGGGCCGGGCTCATCCCCGCCGTCCGGCGCCGAAGGGAGCGCGAACCGGGGTGCCGCCGCGCCCGGCGACCGGTGCAGCGGACTCGACGGTCTGGGCGGCGCGCTGACCGAGCTCGCCCCCGGCACCTTCGTCGAGGTCCGCAACGCCGCCAACCACGTCCTCTACCAGTGCACCCGCCCGAGCCCCGACGCCAGCGACGCACCCGCGCCGAAGCTGCCGGCGCGCATCGGCGGATTGGCCTCGAACGCCGCCGACTTCGGTGAGCCCACGACCTACTTCACCGCGGCGTCGACCGACGCCGACGACTCTGCCTTCAGGGTGCGCGTGTCGACGCTCCGAGCAGGTCCTTACGCCGGGGGCCAGCTGGTCCTGGCGGTGCCGGTCGGTTCGACCACGAGCACACTCGGCCGTCTGCTCGCGGTGGAGCTCGCCGTCACGGGTGGGGCGTTGGTGGGCGCGGTCCTCCTCGGGTGGTGGTTGGTACGGGTCGGCCTCCGGCCGCTGCGCGCCATCGAGACGACCGCGGAGGCGATCGCTCGCGGCCAACTCGCCCAACGAGTGCCCGGCGACGAGGCCCGCACCGAGGTCGGTCACCTGGCACGCGCCCTCAACGTGATGTTGGCGCGTATCGAAAGGGCGTTCGCCCAGCGCGACGAAACGGAGGCCGACCTCAGGGAGTCGGAGCGCCGGATGCGCCAGTTCGTGGCGGATGCTTCCCACGAACTTCGGACTCCCCTGGCGGCGGTGTCCGCCTACGCCGAGCTGTTCGACCAAGGGGCCTCCGTCCGGCCCGACGACCTCGAGCGCGTGCTGCACGGAATCCGGAACGAAACGGCTCGCATGGGCCACCTCGTCGAGGACCTGCTGCTGCTGGCGCGCCTCGACGAGGGCCGGCCCCTCGAGCGAAACGACGTGGAGCTCGTCGGGGTCGCCGCCGACGCGATCCGGACGGCGACCACCGTCGGGCCCAGATGGCCGGTCCGGCTCGAGGCCAGGGAGCCGGTCGAGGTGACCGGCGATCGGGTCCGGCTGCGGCAGATCCTCGACAACCTGCTCGCCAACGTGCGCGCCCACACGCCCGAGGGGACGTCCACCGTGATCAATGTGGTTCGTGACGGCGACGAGGCCGTGGTGACCGTGGCCGACGACGGTCCGGGCGTCACGGCGGCACAGGCGGCTCGGCTGTTCGAGCGGTTCTACCGGGTCGACCCCTCACGCTCACGCCGCCACGGGGGCGCCGGCCTCGGGCTGTCGATCGTCGAGTCGATCACCAAGGCCCACGGCGGAAGTGTGCGCGCGGCCCACGGAGCGACGGGCGGTTCGGTGTTCACCGTCCGGCTGCCTCGCACGCTTGCCCCGGACACCTCCTCCGACGCCCCGGACCAAGGATCCGATGGCGCCTCCGATGGCGGCTCCGACGGCGCATCCGACGCGGTCACCGGCCCGCCGGAACGACCCGGGGAGCATTCACAGCTTCCTCTCACCTGACGCTGCGGGCGGCCTGAGCTTGGGGTGGTTGGCTCGGGAAGGCGGTGAGCAATCCCCGCGTGCAGCAGAGAAGCCACGCACGACCAAGGAGGGCCGGACGTGAATCCCCGCGTGAGTCGGACTGGATCCATGGAGCGAAGCGTGGCGATCAGGCGCGTCCGGCGCCTGTCGCGATGGGTGGCGGGCCTGGCGGGCGGGGCCACGATCGCCATCGGCGTCCTCGTCGCCGAACAGCTCCCCGGGGCGAGCGCGACCGCGACATCCTCCGCGCCGACCACCGACGGGACCACGGCGACCACGAGCTCGTCCTCGGGAACCTCGTCGGGCTCGTCCACCTCGGGCTCGTCGAGCTCCTCCACGTCCACCACGACTCCGACCAAGACCAGCCAATCGCCGACCGTCGTCTCGGGCGGCACGGGCCGCTGAGCGGCTTCGGACGACCGCACCCCCGACGAGCGATCTCATGACCACGTCGACACCATCACTGCGACCCACCGACGCGGGCGAACCGGCCCCCGCAACACGGTCACTGCGAGGCATCGGGACCACGGCCGTGGTGGCCGTCACTGCCCCCGAGGTCGTCGGACGGGCCGAGCTCATGCTGGGCGACGAGCTCGCCGCGATCGACGCGGCGTGTAGCCGCTTCCGGCCCGACTCCGAGATCGCCGTGGTCAACCGCTCCGAGGGTGCGCCGGTGCGAGTCAGCATGCTGCTGTTCGAGGCGATCCGCGTCGCGTGCGAGGTGGCCGAGATGACCGACGGAGCCGTCGACCCGACGGTGGGCGCGGCGCTGGAAGCCCTCGGCTACGACCGCGACTTCGATCTGCTTGGGGAGAGCGCCCTGCCCGGCGTGGGATCCTCCCCGGTGCACATGCGGGCAGGCGTCCCCGCACCAGGGTGGTGGCGAGTCGAGCTGGACCCTCGGCGCCGCACGGTGCGGGTCCCGCTCGGGACACGGGTCGACCTCGGGTCGTCGGCAAAGGCGTGGGTCGCCAACCGCGCTGCGACCCACATCGCCGCCGCGCTGCGCACGGGCGTTCTGGTGAGCGTGGGGGGCGACGTCGCCGTGGCCGGACCGGCGCCGCTCGGCGGTTGGGCGATCGGCATCGCGCCGGACTCGTCCGCCTTCCCCGACGACGTCGACGAGGTCGTGTCGATCACCGCGGGCGGCCTTGCAAGTTCGAGCACGCAGGTGCGGACGTGGCGACATGCCGGCCGACGCGTGCATCACATCGTCGACCCCGCCACAGGCGAGTGTGTCGACGCGCCCTGGACGCTGGTGTCGGCCGCGGCTCGAAGCTGTGTCGAAGCCAATGCCGCCACCACGGCCGCGTTCGTGTGGGGGAGCCAGGCCGAGGCGCGGCTGCGACGGATGGGCCTTCCCGCACGCCTGGCGCGAGCCGATGGCGGGGTGACGCGCCTGAACGGCTGGCCATTGGACGAGCTCGGCGCGACGAGCCACGAGGGCCCGGTGACATCGTGAGCTCCTCGGCTCTCTGGTACGCCACCCGCGCCACGGGCCTCGTCGCGCTGGTGCTCCTCACCACGACGACGGTTCTCGGCATCGCGACCGCCAGCCGCACCGGCGGCCGGTGGTGGCCGCGCTTCGCCCAGCAGGACCTGCACCGTCGGGTGTCGATGATCGCCATGGTCTTCCTGGCTGGTCACGTGCTGACGAGCATCCTCGACACCTACGTCCACATTGGCTGGGCGGCGTTGGTGGTTCCGTTCGCCTCCTCGTACAAGCGCACGTGGGTGGCGCTGGGCACGATCGGACTCGATCTCCTTCTCGCCGTCGCCGTCACGAGTCTGTTGCGCCACCGCATGAACGCCCGGTTGTGGAGAGCGCTGCACTGGCTCGCCTACCTGAGCTGGCCGGTCGCCCTCTCTCACACGTTCGGAATGGGAACCGACATGCGCCTTCAGTGGGTGACGGGGCTGGCGATCGCCTGCATCCTCGCGGTGGTGACGGCGGCAATCTGGAGGGCCGGACGGACCGTGCTTCGCCGGCGTCGGGTCCTCGCGCTCGCCGCCGTCCGGACGCGGGCTCGAGGCGTCCCCGTCAAGCACCTCGAGGTCGGAGGGGCGGCGCGATGACGACCGTCACCACCGACGACGACCACGCCCCGGTGTTGTCGAGCTGGCGCACTTCGCACCGGGCCGACCTCTCCGCCCACCTCGCGCACCACGGCGCACCCCCGCTCCCTGCGCCCGGGGACCGCGTCCGGTCCGACCGCTTCGCCCACGCGCTCGAGGCGTCGGGGCTCACCGGTCGGGGGGGCGCCGCCTTCCCGTCGGCCGCCAAATTGCGACTGCTGCGCTCCGTGGGGGGCGCGGGCACCGTCGTGGTGAACGGGATGGAGAGCGAGCCCGCCAGCCTGAAAGATCGCGTGCTCCTCACGTGCGTGCCGCACCTGGTGCTCGACGGGGCCGAGCTCACCGCCGTGGCGCTGGGCGCGTCGCGGGTCGTGATGTGTGTGGCGGCCGACCATACGGACGAGGCACGGGCCGTCGCGCACGCCGTGGCCGAACGCGCCGGCGGGCCGCTCGCCCCGGTCCCGGTGGACGTCGTCTCGGTCCCGGGCGGGTACGTGGCGGGCGAGGAGTCGGCCTTGGCGGCCGCCGCGGGCGGCCGGCCGGGCGTCCCCTCCTTTCGCCCCGATAAGACCGTGCCGCTGTCGGTCGGGCGCCGGCCCGCCATCGTGCACAACGCCGAGACCCTGGCCCACGTGGCCCTGATCGCGCGCCGGGGCCCTGACTGGTTCCGGTCGACCGGTGTCCCCGACGCGCCCGGAACGTGCCTGGTGACGGTGTCCGGCGGGGTCGAGCACCGCGGCGTGTACGAGATCGCCATGGGCACGACGCTCCGGCACCTGGTGGACGACTGCCGGCCCACGGGTGCGGTGACCGCCGTGCTCGTCGGCGGGTTCGGCGGCGCCTGGGTTCCCGCCACCTCTCTCGACACCCCCTTCACTCCCCGTGCGTTGTTGGAGGTCGGCGCGATCGTCGGCCCGGGCATCGTGGTGGTGCTCACCGATGAGACGTGCGGCATCACCGAGACGGCGCGCATCGCCAACTACCTGGCGGGCGAGAGCGCGGGCCAGTGCGGACCGTGTGTCTTTGGTCTCCCCGCTATCGCGGCCGACCTCTGGCGTCTGGCCGGTGGAGGGGCCGGCGCGGACACCCGGGCGGCCCTCGAGCGCCGGTTCCAGGTGGTGGTGGGCCGGGGGGCGTGCCGCCACCCCGACGGTGCGGTGCGGATGGCGGCGAGCGCCCTGTCGGTCTTCGCCGCTGACGCGGCCGCACACGCCGCAGGCCGGCCGTGCGCGCACTGGCGCCGTCCTTCGGTGCTCGGGCCGGCCGTGCAACAACCCTGGGCCGGTCACGGCGATTTCCCGGGCGGACGTCACCGCCCGCACGAGCAGGAGGTGATCGGACGGTGGACATCAGGATCAGGGTGAACCCGATCGCGTGCGACGCCTACGGGTATTGCGCCGAGCTGCTGCCCGAGTTGGTCACGTTGGACGAATGGGGCTACCCCGTCACGAACGACGGTCTGGTCCCGGCGCATCTGGTGGAGCTGGCCCGGCAAGCGGCCAGGGACTGCCCTCGCCGCGCCTTCCTCGTCAAAAGCGCGGAACGAACTGCCGGTGGTTCGAGGCGCTGACCTCTCGCGCGCTCATGGTGACGAAGTCGCGGCCCCACGACGGGGTGAAGAAACGGCCCGGACCACCCGCCATGGACGCCAGGAGGTCGGTCCCGTTCCCCGATCCGGCCGGCTGGCCGGGGGGTGGGGCATAGGTGGCGAAGGTCGGCCACATGGGATTGATGTCGAGCTCCATGGCGCGCACCGATCCTGCCCGGGCGAGAAGGTGGGCGAGCTGAACCACGTCGAGGCTCGGGGCGGCGACGTAGACGAGCGACCCGTCGCCGCGCATCCCCAGTCCCGAGCGGAATACGTGGGGCACGTGGCCGAGTGTCGAACCCCACACTGCCGCGTCGCCCGGGTAGAGGCCGGCAACCGGTTGGCCGCCGTCGACCAGCAGTGTCAGGTTCTGCCGGACGGCGACGACGTCGGCCGTCATGGTCACGTCGCGGCCCCACGCGCCGAGCGCGAATGATCCGTCCCGATAGATGACGAAGGACGCCGACCCCTTTACGAGGGGCACGACGGTTCGATCCTCGGCGTAGTACCCGCCGCGCGCGTCACCCATCTTGAAGCCGCCGTTGAAGGCGCACACCAGCATCTGGGCCTCTGCCGCGGAGATCGGGGCCGAGTACCGCCACGGCCCTCCGCCCGGACTGCCGCTTCCCGAGTACAGCGTGGCCCGCACCAGCCTGGTGTCGATCCACGCCAGTCCGGCCGCAGGGTTGGGCGGACCGCCGTCCGCTCGCAGCGTGGTGACGTAGACGGCCGGATACCCGTTCACCCATCGCCCGGCCGGTTGCCACTCCCCCTCACCAGGCGATGCGGGCGAAAGCAGAGGTTGCAGGACGTCAGGTGGCGGCAGGGCGCGCCCCGGCTGCGAAAGCACCACGCCCTGTCCCGAGGCGGTCGAGACCTGCGACGGGGCGGTGCCGCCGGGCGCGACGAGGGCGCTGGTCCCCCCGAGCCTCCCAGGGTGGTCGGCGAACCCGGCGGGTTGCCCGGGCTGATCCAGGATCTTTCCGGCCGGCGCGCGGACGGCCGAAAGGTGGGTGTCGAGCCGAGCGGTCACGCCCGCGCAGCCTGCCGCCAGAACCGTCAGGGCCGAGGCCGCCTTCGCCAGTTGCTGTCGTCGACCCACCCGTGGCCGTTCCTTCGTCCCGGGCCATCTTCCGAATCGACCCGAGCCTGCCACGGCCGCGGCGTGCGTCGGCCGCGCCCCTACGACCTGCGGACCATCGCCCCGCCGGTGTTGTCGGTCGCCATGCAGAGGCGGTCCGAGGGACACGACATCGAGGTCAGCGTGTTCGGTCCGTCCACCTGCAGCGGTGCCGCCCACGTGCCGTTGGTGTCGGTGAGCACCACGCCGCCCGGGCCGCCCGCCACGCACTCGGTCGCCGACGGGCACGACACCGGCCACATCGGGGACGACGGGGGGTTCGTGCTCACCGTCCAGGTGGTGCCGTTGAACACGTCGACGAGACCGCCCGGGGGGTTCGGTGACCCCGGCGATGTCGAGGTGCCGACCGCCACGCACGACGTCGCGACGGGACACGACACGCCGGCGAGTGCGTCGTTCGCTTGCAGGTCGGGCGTCGAGGCGATCGACCACGTACTGCCGTCGAAGCTCTCGATGAAGGAGAAGACGTCGCGCCCGCCCTGGTACGCGCCCAGTGCGCCGCAGAATCCGGTCCCCGCACACGACACCGCCACGAGCGCGAAACCGCTCGAAGTCGGCGCGCTCGGGTTCGGTGTCGTCACGGTCGACCACCGGGATCCGTTGTACCGTTCGACCAGAGTCGCGTCCGAGCCGCTCGTCCCGATCTGGTCGCCCACCGCCGCGCAGAACGTCGCAGTGGGACACGACACGGCGCGCAGGCCGCCCTGCGACGCGACCGCGTTGAACGAAGACGCCGGAGTCCAGCTCGTCCCGTCGTAGATCACTGCTGCGGTGCGCGTCACTCCGCCCGCCGTCGTCGACCCGACCGCGACGCAGAAGCTCACCGTGGCGCACGACACGCCGGTCAGGACGTCGTTGGGCAGGGTCGTGACACCGGACCACGCCCCGTTCCACGACCAGACGCTCCCCGCGCCGTCCACTGCGGCGCAGAACGTCGGCGCCGGGCACGACACCGAGCTGGCGTTCACGCCGGCGCGATCGAAGGTCACCGGTGGCGACCATCCGGTGCCCTGGGCCGATGAGGTGGGCGGCGCCCCGCCGGCCGGGAGCGACGCCAGGCCCACGACGTCGGTGACGGCGACTCCGAGAGCGGGCAGAGACCCCGCGTAGGGAGCGTCCCCGAGCCCGAATACACCGCCGTCCGACCCGACCAGCCACAGCCCGGCGGCATCGGTCGGCGCGGTGCCGGCGATGTCCCGGGCTCGCACGCCCAGCGCGCCCAGTGACCGAACCGATCCGGCGTCCCCGAACGCCCACGCGGTGCCGTCCGAGCTCACCAGCCAGTACCCGCCGCCGTCCGGGGTGGTCGCCACGCCCGCCACGTTGCCCACCGACACACCGCGCCCCGGCAGCGAGCCCGCGAACGGGGCGTTCCCGAATCCGAACACACCGCCGTCCGACCCGACGAGGAAGTACCCGCGGCCGTCGGGGGTCGGGGCCATGCCCACGACGGGTCGGACCAGTGTGATCCCGCCCAACGACCCGGCGAACGGGGCGTCGCCGAAGGCGAAGATGCCCCCGTCCGACGCGGCGAGCCAGTAACCACGGCCGTCGGGAGTGGGAGCCATCCCGATCACGGGTGCGGAAAGCGCATGGCCACCCATGGAGCCGAGAAATGACGCGTCGCCGAAGGCGAAGACACCCCCGTCCGAGGCGACGAGCCAGTAGCCGCCACCATCCGGCGTGGGAGCCATCCCCACGACGGGAGCCGCCAACGTCCGGCCCCCCATGGAGCCATGAAAGGCGGCCGCGCCGAACGAGAACACCCCGCCGTCCGATCCGACCTCCCAGTACCCGCCGGAGGACGGCACGGCGCGGGCGTCACGGCCTTGCGCGGTCGCACGCCCGGCCGAGAGGCACGGAACGATTCCCATGGCAACGAGGGCGACGACGATGGCACGCCAACGGCGCAGCGGCAGGAGTCGTCGTCCCATGCGAACCTTTCTCCCACTCCGGCGAGGCCCTGGAGCCGCCCCGCCCGCACACCGGTGGCCAGCCGGGCGATCCTAACTGTCGGTCCTGATACCCGATGTGGCCCATTTCATCGCCAGGGAGGTTGGCTTTTCACCCGGAGGACACCTTGTACCCAGAGGACACTTGTGAACGACCGCGGTGAAATCGAAGGATCGCCGCCGCCGCGTGCGGACGCCCGGCTCGGCCTGGCCGAGCGCGTCGCGGCCATCCGGTGGTACCACTCGATCGATCTGGGGGAGGGCATGGTCACGCCGGGCAACCCCGTGAACCTCGACCTGGTGACGCGCGGGTTACCCGAGGTAACGGGCCGGAGCGTGCTCGACGTCGGCGCGTGGGACGGCTTCTACTCCTTCCTGGCGGAGCAGCGCGGCGCGCGCCGGGTCGTGGCGCTCGACCACTACGCATGGTGCGTCGACTTCGACGCGCGTCTCGAGTACTGGAGATCGTGCGAGGCATCGGGACAGATCCCAGACCACCGGCGCGACATGACCGATTTCTACCGGCCCGACGTCATGCCGGGCCGGCGCGGCTTCGACCTCGCCCGGGAGGCCCTCGGCAGCCGGGTCGAACCCGTGGTGGGCGATTTCATGCAGCTCGCACCGGAGGAGCTCGGGCGCTTCGACGTGGTGCTGTTCCTCGGCGTGCTGTACCACGTGCGCGAACCGCTCAGCGCCCTCGAGCGCATCCGCGCCCTCACGTCGGAAGTGGCTGTGATCGAGACCGAGGCGGTGCGCGGGCTCGGCCTCGGACTCGGCCGGGCGCGTCTGCTCGAGTTCCACCCCGGTGGAGAGCTCGGGGGCGACCACACCAACTGGTTCGTCCCCACCGAGTCGGCGCTGCACGCCCTGTGCCGGGCGGCGGGATTCCGCCGGGTCGAGACACGCCTCGGCCCGCCCGCCGGCACCCGCCGCTTCGCAGCCGACGCCCGCACCGCCCTCGACCGGGTCAGAGGCGGGAGGCGCCGGACCGATCCGCCCCCGGGACGGGGCCTGCCGCGCTATCGCATCGCAGTGCACGCTTTTCCGTGAGAGGACCAGGCGTCAGTAGGACCGGTGCGCCCGCCCGGCCGGCGCCCTCCCCTCCTCGGCGCCGCTTCAGGGGAGAACGAGAAGGTGCCGGTTCGCGACCGGAGCCGCCGGGACCACCGGAGTGGGGACCGTCGTGGGTCGGGTCGGACCGGGCGCCCGGGTGACTACCGGGGTCGGGACGGACGCCCGGGACGAGCTCCTCGAGGACCCGGACGACGTGGCGGGCCGGACCGCGCTCGTGGGGTTGAGATAGGCGCTGACGGTGTAGCACGACGCCACCGACACCGAGCCCGAGCTGCACGACGCGTTCTGACTGACGCTCGCCTGGGCGGGCGGACCGCTCCCCGACGGCGCGACCGGGTCGTTCATGTACATGTTCGAGCACGAGGCGACCCGGGCACTCCCGCTCGGTCCGTCGCAGTGGACGCTCTGCTGTTGGCTCTGGTCGGCCGGGTTGGTGCTCTGGTTCGTCGAGACGTTGTTGCACGACATCATGGCGGCGACCTCGTAATCGCACGAGGCCGACTGCTGGTTGCTCTGCTTGATGCTCCACGGCGTGGACGACGCCGTCCCACCGCTGTTGGAGTTCTGGGCCGTGTTGTTGCACGACATCACGACCATCTGGCCCTCGCACGACGACTGCTGCTCGTTGCGTTGCGTGATGGTCGAGCTCGTGTATCCGTACCCACCGGAGAATTGGCCGCACTGCGTCATGGTGACGAGGGCGCTCCCGCAGTTCGTGTTGGCGGCCATGTTGTTGCACGACCCCTTGACGGTGTTGGCTTGGCAGGAGCTCTGCTGCTCGTTGGTCTGGAGGATCGACGCCGAGTAGGGGCCGCCCGCGGTGTTCTTGTAGTACGCCGCGGTGGGAGCGCTGGCGTTCCCCATGTTGTTGTTGGTCGCCGAGTTGTTGCAGGCGTCTTTGATCGTGCTCCCGGCTTGGCACGACGCCTTCTGGTCGTTGGCCTGTCGGATCGAGTAGTCGCCCAAGTTCGTGGAGGTCGCCGTGGCGTTGCCGCTGTTCGTATTGCTGGCGGTGTTGTTGCAGGCGTTGGTTATGGTCGCATCCGCCTCGCAGGTCAGCTCCTGCTGGTTGCGCTGGGTGATCAGGGACGTGGCGTCATGACCGCCCGAGCCGCCGTACGCCTGGCACCAGACGACGGTGCAGATCGCCTGGCCGCTCGTGGCGTTGCCCGAGTTGGAGTTGGACGCGTTGTTCGAGCACGTCTGGGTGCCCGACGGACCACTGATGCTGTGGTCCGCGTCGCAGTTGACTTCTTGGGTGTTGGTCTGGTCGATGATCGCCGTCCAGCCGGTGGCATTTGCGGAGTTTTGGTTGCCGGAGAAGTTGGCGCACGTGGAGGCGTTGCTCGAGGGAGCCGTGCTGATGTCGTGGCCGGCCCTGCACGCCACCTCCCCCTTGTTGGACTGGTAGATGCCGCCGAGCTGACCACCGTTGGCGCTCCCGTTGTTGAAATTCTCCTGCGAGTTCCTGCAGACCTGACCGCCGCCGTTGACCGTGGTGATGTCGTTGCCGGCCGAGCAGCCGACCTCCGACTGGTTGCTCTGCCGGATTGTGGCGACGTCGCCCGTGGCGTTGCCGTTGTTCAAGTTTTCCGGCTGGTTCTGGCACACCAGGGCCCCGCCCGTCGACGTGATGTCGCCCCCGGCCGAGCACGACGTCTCCTGGTGGTTGGTCTGGGTGATGGACGCCTGGTCGCCGGTGACGCTCCCCGAGTTGTCGTTGAACGACGCGTTCCGACAGGCACCGCCTCCGTTCGACCCGACGATCGAGCCTTGTGCGGAGCACGTGACGTACTGGTTCCCCTCCTGACCGATCCGGGCGTTCCTGTCCGTGACATTGCCGCTGTTCGAATTGCTCGCACCGTTCGAACACGCGTCGCCGGACGTGGTGATGTCGCGTCCCGCCTCGCACCCGAGGGTCTGGTCGGTTCCTTGCGAGATCGGCTCACTGGCGCTGGCGGTGTTGTCGTTGCTAGCTCCTTGCCGGCACGAGTTCGAGACGTCCCGGTCCGCCTCGCACCTCGTGCTCTGCTGGATGTTCTGGTTGACGCCGCCGCTCACCGGCGGGCCGCTCACTGAGTTCGAGTCGCTCGTCTGGCACGTGCCGCTGAGATCGGGAGGCGGGCTCTCGCAGTCCTGCTGTCCCTGGATGGTCTCGGTCACGTCGGAAGTGAGCGCGAGCGGCCCCGCCGGTCCGGCTGATGGGCCAGAGCTCGCCAGCGGCGCCACTCGAGGCCCCCATGACGACACGGCGAGCACGACCGCCGCCACGATCACAAACGGGAGAGCGATGACGCTGCGACTGCGCACTCGGTCTCGGTCGATCTTGAAGAGATCCATGGGGAGCACCGCCCTGTTCTTCCCGCCAGAACGACTCTTCCCCCCAGAACGACACGCGGCTACCACACGCGCGCAGAGTTCATCCAGTACTCGCGGGAGTTGGGGCCACGTTGTCGGAAGGCGGTGTCGAGTCCTTCGTGCTCAGAACCCCGCGGACGCGATCCGCGCCAGGTTGCGGAAGTCGCTGCGCACCGCCAGGCGCAGCACGCCCCGCAGGACCCGCGCCCCGGGAAGCGGGACGGCCTCGAGGTGGACGAAGCGGGTGCGAGCTCCCCCTTCCTCCGGCCGGGCCGCCATCACCACGAGGTAGAGGCGACGCCGGCCGCGCATGAGGCAGAACCCGTCCTCGAGCCAGACGTCGAAGCCGAGCTTCGTGCCGCGTCCCGACGCCACGATCCGCTGGCGCTCGACGCCGTTCTCGATCCAGCGGGCCCGAACGTCGATCCGGCGAACCTGGAAGTCGAATTGCGGAACCGACACGGGGAGGTCGGTCACCCACCCCCACGTCGCTTCGTACGGCGCGTCGAGCACACCTTCGACCCACGCCGAGCCGGGGACGGCCGCGGCGATCACCTTGGCCCGACGGAGTGGGTCGAGCGACGCCACCGGCCACGGACTTGGCACAGTGCTCACCGGGCCCACCGCTGTGCGAAGGCACGCCGGGCGCGGTGCAGTCGCGACTTGACCGTGCCGGCGGGCACGTGCAGGTGCTCGGCGACCTCCGACTCGCTCAGTCCGTCGAGGTCACGCAGCACGAGCATGGCGCGCTGGTCGGGAGTGAGCCCGGCGAGCGCGGCCCGCACGTCGAGCAGGGTGGCAACATCGACGGGAGCCGCTTCGGGGGCGAGCATGGCGGCGGGGTCGACGGGAACTTCTCCGCCTTTCGCCACCCGGATCGCCTCGCGCACCGCGATGCGACGCACCCACCCGTGTAGTGCAGCCGGATCGCGCAGCGATCCGAGATTGCGCAAGATGGCAATGAAGGTCTCCTGCATGGCGTCGTCCCCGCGGTCGAGCGCGATCGCGCCGCATACCCTCCCCACGTACGGCATGAGCGCGCGGACGAGTGCGTCCATGGCCGCGGCGTCACCACGCCGAGCCGCCCGGACGAGCTGCTCCACGCCCTAGAAGAGGCGGCAGGGAGCGGGAAGGTTCCCCGATCGCCGTGGCGGTCTCACGCCTCCGGCGCTGGGCCCGAGGAGTGGCCCGCGCCTGCGTCGCCGCGTTCGGCCTCACTTCCGGGGCGGGCGGCGCGCAGTCGGCGGATGCCCTCGTTCACGGCTTCGGTGATCAGTCGGTCGTTGTCGCGCGAGATGAAACGGTGCACCCGGCGCTCCAACAAGACGCGCAGAACGGGGTTGAAGGCGTGGTAGCTCTCGCTGAAATGGATCTTGGTCCGCCCGTCCCCGAGGTCCTCGAGGCGGGTGTGGCCTTCAGCGCGCGACCACAGCGGCTTTCCGATGGCGTCGTACTTCCACGACTCGTACGGCTTGACCTGCGTGAGCCACTCCCACGAATATCCCACGCCACCCGACAGCAGATAACGGGGCACCCGGAACGAGCAGTGGCGGATGAGGCCCTCGCCGACGTCGTCGCCGGGATGAAGGATCTCGATGTGGACCCCGGTCGAGGTCGGCCGGCGCGGGCCGCGGTACCAGAACAGCTGCCACACCTCGCTCGGTGCGCCGTCGACGACCACGTCGTAGCGGTGCTCGATCATCGCGGGCTCCGACGTCCGCCCCGGTCAGGTGCCATGCCACGAACGTAACCGGGCACGGTGCCACGTCCCTCGGCATCGGCCACGCGCCGTTGTGTGCTCACCACGGTGTCCCGAAGGTCTCGCGGTGGGCCTTCTCGGCCACAGGCCGACGCCGGGGAGGAGCAAGCGGCCGGGCTGGTCTTCCCAGAGGGACCACGGCCAGGGCGGGGACCTCGGGCGGCAACCCGGCCACGGCCGCCAACTCCTCGGCGAAGACGAGCGGCAGGGTCGTGAGCGCCGAGCCCAGGCCGAGCGCGGTGGCCGCCAGGAGCATGTTCTGGACGGCGGGGAACACCGACGCCTCGAGCACCCGTCGGTCGCCCCGGGTGGTGTCGCCCGCCACCACCACGAGCACGGGCGCACTCGCCACCCCTCCCTCCGCCCCCGCTCCGACGTCGGCCATCAGGCCGGGCGGCAGGCGGCCCTCGGAATGGGCACGCCCCCCGCCCTGCCAGGCGCGCTGGGTGAGCTCGCCGATGGCCGCCCGGCGCGCCTCGTCACGCACGACGACGAAGACCCACGGTTGGCGGTTCTCGGCGCTCGGGGCAAACGTCGCCGCCTCGAGGACCCGGGTGACCGTGTCGTCGTCGACGGGTTCGTCGCTGAACGCCCGGCACGCGCGCTGGCTGCCGACGACGTCGAAGAACTCGGGCATGGGTGCAGACGCTACGTGCTCGCGTCGCTCAGGACGTGACCGAGGCTTCGGTGCCCATGACGATGCGGGGCTGCTGGGCAGGGCTCAGCCACCGCAGCACCTGGAGCACCTCGTCCACCGGCAACGACACGCAGCCGGCGGTGGACCCCCCCGTCGAGACGTGTAAGAAGATGGCGCTGCCGGCGCCCGCGACGGTCGGATTCACGTTGTAGTCGATCACGGCGCCGTAGTCGTACGCCGGGGCGTTGTCCATCGGCTCGGGCGCCGCCCCGGGGTCGGCCGTGGTGTCGTCGACCCACTGGTTGTAGCGGGGGCTCGAAGGGTCGTCGTCCCACACGATGTTCGTCCCCGTCACCCGACGGAACGGGAACTGCACCCCGGGGTCCGCGTTGACGCCGAAGAAGAAACCGAACCCGAAGGAACCCGACGGCGTGCGGCCGTCGCCTTCGGACTTCTGGCCCGGCGGGGCGAAACCGCGGTAGCCGAGGTGGGCCTCCCACGGGCCGAACACCTGCTGCCACCCGCCCGGCTGACGCTGGTAGGCGGTCAACGTGGCGACCGTCGTGCCGTACCCCGAGGCGACGACGGCGATCACCTGGCCCGCCGACCCCACGCCCGCCAGGCGGGTGACGAGCGGCGCGGGCGCGGTCGGTCTGGTCGTCGCGGAGGCGGGCGCCGGCGGGGGCACGGCAACGGTGGGAGCGGTCGGAGGCGTCGATGTGCTCGGCGAAGCTGGCACCGTCGTGGTCGTGATGGAGACGGGGTGTCGAGGAGCGGCGTGGCGGTGACGGAGCCCGGCCGGTTGCGCACCCGCGGCGCACGACGACAAAGCGAGGGCGGCGACGACCACGGCACTGCGCACGACGCGCCCGGCACTAGGGTGCGCGACCGTGCCGGGTCCGGGGCGAACCCTCGCAGTGCTCCTCGCCACAGGCCTCCTTCCGAGTGTGCTCCTCGACGCGTGCTCGACCTCGAGCCCCGCCGCCGCCCACCTGCGTCGCCACGTGCCTGCGCCTCCCAGTACAGCCTCGCCGCCCACGTCGAACACACCATCCTCGTCGACGCCGCCGACGGCCCCGGCCGCGGCTCCCACCACGCCGGCGACCATCGCCACCCCTCAGCCCGCCTTCGTGGGCACGGTCGCACCGGTGACCGCAGCCCAGGTGCCCGCCACGTGGCGTCCCGGCTGCCCCGTGGGCCCGGACCAGCTGAGCATGCTCACCATGAGTTTCTGGGGGTTCGACAACCAGCCGCACGTGGGCACGATGGTGGTCAACACGGCGGTCATCTCGGCCGTGCTGCAGGTCTTCGGCCGTCTTTACGCAGAGCACTTCCCGATCCATCAGATGCAACCCCAGGACGCCTACGGCGGCCACGACCCGGACTCGATGGCGGCGGACAACACCTCCGGGTTCAACTGCCGCTACGCGGTCGCGTCCGGGCCGCCGTCGTGGTCGGTGCACGCCTACGGTGAGGCCATCGACGTGAACCCGGTGGAGAACCCGTACCTCGAGGGCGGCCAGGCACAACCCCCGGCCGGGTCGGCCTTTCTCGATCGTTCGAACTACCGCCCCGGCATGGCCGTGTCGGGCGGACAGCTCGTCGCCGCGTTCGCCGCGGTCGGCTGGTACTGGGGAGGACGGTGGACCTCCAGCCCCGACTACCAACACTTCTCCTCGAACGGGAACTGAGAAGCGCGTGAGCGACCTGTTCTCGGTTGCCGGCAAGACCGTCCTGGTGACGGGCGGGTCGCGCGGTATCGGTCGCATGATCGCGGGGGGGTTCGTCGATGCGGGAGCGAAGGTCTACGTCTCGTCGCGCAAGGCAGAAGCGTGCGACGCGACTGCGGCCGAGCTGTCGGCGAGAGGTGCGTGCCTGTCGCTGCCGGCCGACCTGTCGACCGAGGCGGGATGCCGGGCCCTTGCGCAACAGCTCGCGGATCGCGAGACCCAGCTGCACGTGCTCGTGAACAACGCGGGCAACACGTGGGGAGCCCCGTTCGAGGAGTTCGACGACGCGGCGTGGGACCGTGTGTTGTCGCTCAACGTCAAAGGCGTCTTCCACACGACCAAGTTCCTGACCCCGCTGCTGCGAGCCGGGTCAGAGGAGGACGACCCTGCGCGGGTGATCAACATCGGTTCCATCGACGGGCTGCGCGTGCCGATCCTCGAGACGTACTCGTACTCGGCATCCAAGGCCGCGGTGCATATGCTGACCCGCTCCCTGGCACGCAAGCTGGCGCCCCATATCACCGTGAACGCCATCGCGCCCGGGCCCTTCGAGTCGAAGATGATGGCCGCCACCCTCGACGCATTCGGCGAGCAGATCGCAGCGGGCGCACCGCTCAAGCGCATCGGACGCCCCGACGACATGGCCGGTGCGGCGATCTACCTCGCGTCGCGGGCGGGCGCCTACCTGACCGGCGCGATCATCCCCGTCGACGGCGGCATTTCGACCGTCGGCGCCTGACGGCAAGGAGCCGAGACCAGTTGTTCTGCTCGTCCTCGTAGCCGCAGCACGGGATGTTTCCGCCCGGTGACTGCTGGAAAGCCCGCGCTTTGAACCGGTCGATGATGATGCTCGGCTGGTAGTCGTGGCGGGCGAGGTCCGCCCCGGAAGGCGCGACGCGGGTGCTCGGTTCAGCCCGAGGCGGTGGTCTCGAGTGCGGGTTCGCGCCCCAAGCCGTCGAACTCCTGGAGCTCCCCCACGTGCTCTTCCTCGGCCGCGGGCACAGGATCCGGCCCGCCGGCGGGGGGCCGGATAGCCACAAGGGCGAGGACGAACGCGAACGCGGCGATCCCGGCCCCAACGACGAGGGCGTTGCGGTAGCCGGCGGTGACCGCCACGGCCCGGCTCACGTGGTGCTGCGCGCTCGACGCGGCGGTGGCCACGGTGACCAGGATGGCGAGGCCCAGGGAACCACCGACCTGCTGGCCCGTGTTCAACAGGGCGGACGCGAGCCCAGCCTCCTCCCGCCGCACGCCGCGCACCGCGGTGAGCGTCAATGGCACGAACAACGAGCCCATCGACAGTGCGATCAGCATCAGCGGAGCGAGGATTCCCGACAGGTAATTGGTGTGCACCGACAGCCGCGACAGCCACAACAATCCGGCGGTGGCGCCGAGTGGTGCGATCGTCATCGGCAGCCGCGGTCCGATCCGACCCACGAGGCGCGACATAACCGTGGCGGCAGTGACGATGCCGGCCGACAGCGGAAGGAACGACAACCCGGCCTTCAACGGGCTGTACCCGAGGATGTTCTGGACGAACTGGGTCAGGAAGAAGAACATCGAGAAGATCGCAGCCCCGACGGCGAGCATGATGCCGTAGCTCCCGGCGCGGTTGCGGCTGGCGAAGATTCGCAACGGCATGAGCGCGTGCGAGCTCCTGGACTCGATGCTCACGAAGATCCCGAGGAGCAGCCCCGCGGCGGCGAGTGGCGCGATGGTGCCGGCGTTGTTCCACGAGTGGGCGGCGGCGTGGGCGAGCCCGTAGACGAGGCTCGTCATCCCGGCCGTGACGCTCAGCGCACCGGGCAGGTCCATCCGGCCCGCACGAGTGGAGGTCTCCCCCAGCACCCGGGGCGCGGCGAGGACGACGAGCGCGCCGATCGGCACGTTGACGAAGAGCACCCACCGCCACGACGCCACGTCGGTGAGAACGCCGCCGAGGAGGAGGCCGATGGCGCCGCCTGAACCTGCCATGGCGGCGTACACGCCCATGGCCCGGTTGCGGCTCGGGCCCTCGGGAAAGGTGCTCGTGATCAAGGCGAGCGCAGTCGGCGCGGCGATGGCGCCGCCGACGCCCTGGAGGACCCGGGCACCGATGAGCCAGGCCTGGTCCACAGCGAAGCCGCCCAGGAACGACGCCACGCTGAACAGCGCGACCCCGACGACGAACATCCGACGGCGCCCGAAGAGATCCCCGAGGCGACCGCCGAGCAAGAGCAAGCCGCCGAAAGCGAGGGCGTATCCGGTGATCACCCATTCGAGATTCACGGACGAAAAGTGGAGCTGGCGCTGGATCGAGGGGAGGGCGACGTTGACGATCGTGGCGTCGAGCACCACCATCAGCTGCGCGGCGGCGATGACGACGAGCGCCAGGCCCAGCCTCGGGTGGGCGAGGTCGCCGTCCTCCGGAACGGGCACGGGTCGTGCAGTGTCGGGCGTGGAGGGCATCCTCCTACTCTCTCTTATTAGTTGAGAGCAGTCAATTCTTGAATTTAGAAAACTCAACTGATATGGTTGCCCGGTGCTGCCTAGGCTTCGGCCGTGAACGAACGGCGAGGGCGGGTCCCGCCGGCGCGCCAGGCGTGGCAGGGCATCTTCGACCTCGTCATGTTCAGTCCGCACACGCGCGACCGCATGCACCGGATCTCCGAAGACGCAGGCTTCACCCCCGCGCTGATGAAGGCCGTCCTGTCGCCCAGCCTGCAACCAGGACAGCCGGTTCCGATGCGAACGCTTGCGGGCGAGTGGCGTTGCGACCCGTCCTACGTGACGACGCAAATCCGCGAGCTCGAACAGCGCGGTCTCGTCGAGCGCCGGTACAACCCCGAGGACCACCGCTTCAAGACCGTGGTGTTGACGGACAAGGGCGAGCGGGTGCGGGCGGAGATGCGAGATCAGCTGCTCGAGCCGCCCGAGTTCTTCTCCGTCCTTTCCGCGGCGGAACAGCGCACGTTGCGCGACCTCCTGGACAAGCTCGTGGTCTGCGCACAGGCAATGCCTCCCCCGACCGGGAGGCCCGAGCCGAAGCGGGACGCCGAACCCGGTTGACGCGTCGCGATCGGCCACCACGAGCCGAATGGCGCGCCGACCCACGCGCCACGACGACGGGCCCGAAAGACAAGGAGATCAGGTGCGGCTCAGCACGATGCTCGACTACTCCCGGGGCGTCAAGGAGTCGGCCGACCACGTCGCCGACCTCGAGCGGGTCGGGCTCGACATCGTGTGGGTGGCCGAGGCATACGGCCTCGATGCACCCAGCCAGCTGGGGTACATCGCGGCTCGCACCAGCCAGATCGAGATCGGGTCGGCGATCCTCCCCATCTATTCCCGCACACCGGTCCTGTTGGCGCAGACCGCAGCGGGCATCGACGCCCTGAGCGGGGGGCGCTTCAACCTCGGCCTGGGCGCGTCGGGGCCGCAGGTCATCGAGGGCTGGCACGGGGTGCCCTACACGTCGCCGCTCAAGCGGACCCGGGAGATCATCGACATCTGCCGGAAGGTGTGGCGGCGCGAGGTGGTCACCAACGAGGGCCTGTACCCGATCCCGCTTCCGAGCGGCCAGGGCACCGGCCTGGGCAAGCCCCTCAAGCTGATCAACCACCCGGTGCGCGCCACCATCCCGATCTGGGTGGCGTCGATGGGACCCAAGAACGTCGAGATGACCGCGGAAGTCGCCGACGGCTGGTTCCCGTTCCTCGTCGTCCCCGAGCGCGCCAAGCAGGTGTTCGGCGACGCCCTCGCGGCCGGCACGTCGAGGCGGCACAAGGATCTCGGTCCCCTCGAGATCGCAGGCGGCGGCCTGGCCGCCATCGGGGATGGTCTCGAATCGCTGCGCGACGTGGCGCGCCCGATGATGGCGCTCTACATCGGGGGCATGGGGGCGCGAGGCAGGAACTTCTACAACGACCTGACGCGCCGCTACGGGTTCGAGTACGAAGCGCTCGAGATCCAGGACCTCTACTTGAGCGGCAAGAGGGAGGAGGCAGCCGCGGCGGTGCCGGCGGAGCTGCTCGAGCTGACCTCGCTCATCGGGCCGCCCGGCTACGTCAAGGAACGGATCGCCGCCTACCGCGAGGCGGGGGTCACGGTGCTCAACGTCACACCGATCGGCCCCGACCCTCTTTCAACGCTCGAGCGCCTGAAGGAGTGGAGCACTTGACGACCGCCACGAACAAGACGACCAGCACGAACCGGACGACCAGGGAGCGGTGTTGACCAACCGCCGTATGGTGCTCGCCCGCCGCCCGTCGGGGATGGCCGACCACGAGACGGTCCGGCTCGAAGAGCACGACGTCCCCAAGCCCGGGCCGGGCGAGGCGCTCGTCCAGGTCCGTTACCTGTCGATCGACCCCACCATCCGTACCTGGATGAACGACGCTCCCGGCTACATGTCGCCCATCGCCCTGGGAGAGGTGGTGCGGGGCGGGGGCATCGGCGAGGTCGTGCACTCCAACTGCGCCCGCTACCGGCCCGGTGACCTCGTCTTCGGGATGACGGGGTGGCAGGACTACGTCGTGGCCGACGAAGGCAGCGGAGCAATGCAACTGATCCCGCCCGGCATCGAGCCGGGCCTCGCCCTCAGCGTCTTCGGCGTGACCGGGATGACGGCGTACTTCGGCATCATCGACGTGGGACGGATTACGAAGGACGACACCGTGGTCGTGTCGGGCGCGGCAGGCGCGACGGGATCGGTGGCAGGACAGATCGCCCGGATCAAAGGGGCCCGCCGCGTCGTGGGCATCGCGGGAACACCCGCAAAGTGCGCGTGGTTGGTCGACGAGCTCGGCTTCGACGCCGCGATCGACTACCGCCGCGAGGACGTGGCACAGTCGCTGCGGCGCCTGTGTCCGGAAGGCATCGACCTCTACTACGACAACGTCGGCGGCGCCATCCTCGAAGCGTGCCTCGGACAGCTGGCCCTGCACGGCCGGGTCGTGTTGTGCGGCGCCATCTCGCTCTACAACGAGTCGAGCGTTCCTCCCGGGCCTCGCAACATCAGCAACCTCATCATCAAGAGAGCGCGGATGGAGGGGTTCCTGGTCCTCGACTACGTGCCGCGCTTCGCCGAGGCGCAGCTGGACATGGCGACCTGGGTGGCCGAGGGCAAGGTCAAGCACGCCGAGCACGTCGTGGAGGGTCTCGAACACTCGCTCGACGCGCTCAACCTGCTCTTCACCGGCGCGAACACCGGCAAGGTCATCGTCAGGATCTGAGCCCGCTCAAGCGTCGGCCTCGAACCAGTCCCACCGCCACGGCGTGATCGTCTCGAACGGCCCGGCGAACTCCACCGACTTGTCGGGTCGCCGCTCGGGGCCGAGCACCACCTCGTCCAGGGCGGGTGTCACGTCGAGGGGCTCTCCGTCGAGGTAGCACACCGTGATGCTCCGGTGCCCGGGCCGCCACCGGAGGTCGTCGAAGCGCGGGTCGGACACGAAGGTCCACACCCCCGCCACCCCAGGTGCGCCGAGCAGCCGGGCGGCGAGTGCGCCCTCGAATCGGTCGGCGGGGCCGGGGCGGTCGGCGGGGCCGGGGCGGTCCGCGATGTCGGTCGGGCCCGCTCCGGCCGGGGCCAGGTCGCGCACGACGACGTAGACACCCCGGTTGGGCCGGTACGGGACCGCCGGGGCCGACACCAGGACGCGCGGCGCGGCGGCGGTGGCGGCCAGCGTGAAGGGACCCGACAGGCGCGCCCGGCGGTGCTCGTGGAACCGACCGACGGACCGCAGCTCGTCTCCCAGCGCGCCGAACTCCTCGAGCGTCCGGTCCACGGGCTCGGCCATCAGGTAGAGGGTCAGGTAGTGCACCGAGTCGAGCGGGGGTCCGTCGACGGCGCGTGCCCGCCGGCACGCCGGGGTCGACACCCAACGCTGGCCGTACACGACGCCGTCGAGCGGGAACTGCTCGGGCAGGTGGTCGAGCTGGTGCCATTCGTTGTAGGCGAGGTGTTCGGCGGGGTCGGTGATCTCGGTGAAGGAGAAGAAGCCGACCCGGACCTTGCCCATGGAAGCAGTCCACCACGGGCGTGCCCGTGGCGCGCGCCACGGCCGGCACCGAGCAACAAGACTCGCTCCGATGCCATCCGCGCCCCTCCGGCTCCTGCGCGTCCCGGCAGCGGCATCGACGTTGGCGTCGGTGGGCGTGGTGGCGCTGGTGGGGATGCTCGTGTCCTCGTGCGGGAGCGGCATCGCGTCGGGGGGCGGGCACCGGGCCGTCGGTCCGAGGGCGACGAGTACCACCCCGGCCGCGAGCGCACCGACGTCGGCGGCGGGTACCGGGTCGGCGTCGTGGCTCACCTACGGCGGGGACTTCGCCCGCACGAGCGATGACGCGTCGGATCCGGCCAGGACGTCGGCGCCGGCGGTGGCGTGGACGTCGCCCGCCCTCGACGGGGCGGTGTACGGCGAACCGCTCGTGTTCCGGGGCCAGGTGTTCGTGGCCACCGAGAACGACACGGTGTACGCGCTGTCGGCCGCGGACGGGACCGTGATGTGGTCCGACCACGTGGGGAACCCGGCCGCGGCCGGGGCACTCCCGTGCGGGAACATCGCGCCGTCGGTCGGCATCACCTCCACCATGGTGATCGACCCGGGCACCGCCACCCTGTTCGCGTCGGCCGAACTGTCCTCCGGTGGCGCCGTCTCCCACGCGCTGTTCGCCTTCGACGTCGCCACCCACCGCCGGTTGTGGAGCCGCTCCCTCGACCAACCGGGATGGACGGCCCGCGCCCAACTGCAGCGCAGCGCGCTCGGGCTCTCGAACGGCAACGTCCTCGTCGGGTTCGGCGGCAACTACGGCGACTGCGGGAATTACCACGGCTGGGTGCTCGGTGTCCCCGCGTCGGGGTCGGGGTCGCTGCTCGTCTACCGGGTGCCGTCGGTCAACCTGGGCGCGGTGTGGGCTCCGTCCGGTGAGGCGGTGGACGCGTCGGGCGACGTGTTCGTGGCGACGGGCAACTCGAGCGCACGCCCGGGGGACGCGTTCGACCACGGCAACAGCGTGATCGAGCTGTCGCCGCAGCTGGGCGAGCGGCAGTACTTCGCACCGACGTCGTGGGCCCGGGACAACGACACCGACGCCGATCTCGGGTCCACCGCCCCGGTGCTCCTCGACGGCGGCCGGGTGTTCGTGGTGGGCAAGGCGCAGACGGCGTACCTGCTCGACGCGGGCGCGCTGGGCGGCGTGGGCGGACAGCTGGCACAGGTGGGGGTGTGCAACTCCCGAGGCGGAAGCGCGTACGTCGCTCCGGTCGTGTACGTGGTGTGCCCCGACGACGGGAAGATCGCGCAGATGCGCGTCGGGCCGGGGTCCCGTCTGTCGCGGGGATGGACATGGACCTCCCCCACGGGTGGCGCGGGCTCGCCCACCGTCGCCGGGGGCGTCGTGTGGAGCATCGACCCGGGGGCGTCGGTGCTCTACGGGATCGACCCGGCGTCGGGGTCGACCCGGTACACCCTCGCCCTGCGGACCGGGACGCCCACGCACTTCGCCGCGCCCGCTGCGGCGGGCGGCATGGTCGTCGTGGCGGGCGACCGCGCCGTGGAGGCCTTCCGCTGAGCGGCGCGGACGCCCTCGGACCACGGCGGCGACAGAATGGACCCATGACGTCGCCCTCGCCCTCCGCCGACAGCTTCTCGACCCGCGCCACCCTCGAGGTGGGCGACCGCCGGCTGCAGGTCCACCGTCTCGACGCGCTGGCGGGGCGCTTCGACGTCGCCCGGCTGCCGTACGCCATGAAGATCCTCCTCGAGAACCTGCTCCGGCACGAGGACGGCCGGCACGTCCACCCGGCGGACATCGAGGCCGTGGCGAGCTGGGCCACGCGCCAGGAATCGGGCGCCTCCTCCAACACCGAGATCGCATTCACCCCCGAGCGCGTGCTCATGCAGGACTTCACCGGGGTGCCCGCCATCGTCGACCTGGCCGCCATGCGCGACGCGCTGGCGGCGATGGGCGGAGACCCCGCGGCGGTCAACCCCGTCGTCCCGGTCGAGCTCGTCATCGACCACTCGGTCATCGCCGAGTCGTCGGGACGGGCATCGTCGTTCGCCACCAACGTGGACGTCGAGTACCGCCGCAACATCGAGCGCTACCAGCTCCTGCGGTGGGCACAGCAGTCGTTCGACCAGATGCGGGTGGTGCCACCCGGGACGGGCATCTGCCACCAAGTGAACCTGGAGTACCTGGCGCGCGTGGTGTTCGCCACCGACGACGGGCGGGCGTTTCCGGACACGCTCGTCGGCACGGATTCCCACACCACGATGGTGAACGGCCTCGGTGTGCTCGGGTGGGGCGTCGGTGGCATCGAGGCCGAGGCCGCCATGCTGGGCCAGCCCCTCACCATGCTCGTGCCGCCCGTGGTGGGACTCCGACTCACGGGCGAGCTCCCCGAGGGAACGACCGCGACCGACGTGGTGCTCACCATCGCGCAGCTCCTGCGCCGCCACGGCGTGGTCGGCAAGTTCGTCGAGGTATACGGCCCGAGCCTCGGGCAGCTCCCGCTCGAGACGCGCGCCACCATCGGCAACATGTCGCCCGAGTACGGCGCGACGTGCGTGATCTTCCCGATCGACGACCTCACCCTCGGCTACCTGCGCTTCACAGGGCGCGACGACGCACACGTGGCGCTGGTCGAGGCGTACGCCAAGGAACAGGGCCTGTTCCACGACGCCGGCGCACCGGAGCCGGTGTTCTCCGAGCGGGTGGAACTCGACCTGTCGGACGTGGAGCCGAGCCTGGCCGGTCCAGCCCGCCCCCAGGACCGCGTGTCGCTGTCCGAGACGAAGGCGGGGTTCCGCCAGGCGATCGCGGCAGCGAGCCCCGGCGAAGCGGCCCGCGGCGGCGCCGCAGCGCGCGGTGACGGCTCGCTCAAGACCGCTCCCACGCCCGAGGGCCCGGCGACCGAGATCGCCGACGGACACGTGGTGATCGCGGCCATCACCAGCTGCACCAACACCTCCAACCCGCAGGTCATGCTCGGAGCCGGGCTCGTGGCGAAGAACGCGGTGGTACGCGGGCTGCAGGTGAAGCCGTGGGTGAAGACGTCGCTCGCGCCCGGGTCCCGGGTGGTGATGGACTACTACGAGCGGGCCGGTCTGCTCGAGCCGCTCGACGCCCTCGGCTTCCAGCTCGTCGGGTTCGGGTGCACGACGTGCATCGGCAACTCGGGACCGCTGCTTCCCGGCGTGTCCGAGGCGGTGCGCCAGGGTGACCTGTCGGTGGCGTCGGTGCTGTCGGGCAACCGGAACTTCGAGGGTCGGATCCACGCGGACGTGCGCCTGAACTACCTGGCGTCCCCGCCGCTCGTGGTTGCGTACGCCCTCGCCGGCACGATGGACATCGACCTGACGTCGGAGCCTCTCGGGAACGACCGCGACGGCAACCCCGTCTACCTGCGCGACCTGTGGCCGTCGGTGTCCGAGGTGTCCGACGCCATCCGGGCCTCGGTCACGTCCGAGATGTTCCGGACCCGGTACGCGTCGGTGTTCGAGGGCGACGAGCGCTGGAAGGACATGGCGACGAGTGGGGACGCCACCTTCGCGTGGGATCCCGCCTCCACCTACGTGCTGCGCCCGCCGTTCTTCGAGGGCATCGACGCACAGCCGGCGCCGCTCGTCGACGTCTCCGGGGCGCGTGTGCTCGCCGTGCTGGGCGACAGCGTCACCACCGACCACATCTCCCCCGCGGGCTCGATCCGCCCGAGCTCGCCCGCCGGCGCGTACCTCACCGAGCACGGCGTCGAGCCCGCCGATTTCAACTCGTACGGCGCACGCCGGGGGAACCACGAGGTGATGATGCGGGGGACGTTCGCGAACGTACGGCTGCGCAACCTTCTCGCCCCCGGCACGGAAGGGGGCGTGACCAGGCTCCTCCCCGAGGGCGAACCGATGAGCATCTACGACGCGGCGCTCGCTTACCGGGACCGGGGCGTGCCGCTCGTCGTCCTGGCGGGCAAGGAGTACGGGGCCGGGTCGTCACGCGACTGGGCCGCCAAGGGCCCGGCGCTGCTGGGCGTGCGGGCCGTGATCGCCGTGAGCTTCGAGCGCATCCACCGTTCCAACCTCGTGGGCATGGGCATCCTGCCGCTGCAATTCGCCGACGGCGCCTCGGTGCAGAGTCTCGGCCTCACGGGCGAGGAGACCTTCGACATCGCCGGCATCGAGGCGCTCGCCACGGGCGAAGTGCCCAAGGAGCTCACCGTGCGCGCCGGGGACGTCGAATTCGGGGCGCGCGTGCGCATCGACACGCCCATGGAGGCGGAGTACTTCCGCCACGGCGGGATCCTGCCCTACGTCATCCGCCGACTGGCTGGTTGACGTAGGCGGGCGGTGATGCGCGGGGCGGCACGCGCCGCGGTGGCGGCGGCGAGCGCGGGCGCGCTCGTGGCGGCGGGCGCGTTGGTGGCCGGGCGCACCGCGCCAGCCGCGGCCGCAACGGCCGCGCCGGCGGCGGCCTCGGCGCACAGCGTGACCGCGCCGGTGTACGACAGCGACGCGCCCGACCCCGACATCATCAAGAGCGGCGGCCTGTACTACGCGTACACGACGAACGGCCACGGCCAGCACGTGCCCGTGCTGACCTCGCCCAACCTCGCGGCGTGGACCAACGTGGGCGACGCTCTGCCGGCCCCGGCGGGCTGGGCGCTCCAGGGCCTGGGCCACACGTGGAGCCCGGGCGTGGCCCAGTTCGGGAACACCGTCGTCATGTACTACACGGCCGAGGTGGCGGCGACGCACGAGCTGTGCCTGTCGGTGGCGACCGCGTCGTTCCCGCGCGGGCCGAGCGGGCCCTTCACCGACAACTCGTCCGGACCGCTCGTGTGCCAGAGCGACCAGGGGGGCTCCATCGACCCCCAGCCGTTCTTCGACACCGACGGCACCCCGTACCTGTACTGGAAGTCGAACTCGGGGCGCCTGCCCATCCCGGCGTCGATCTGGGTGGCCCGCCTCAGTTCGGACGGGCTCGCCCTGGCGTCGACGCCGCAGCGCGTCCTGGGGCAGGACCAGGGGTGGGAGGCGACGGTCGAATCGCCCTTCATGGTGTACGCGTCGGGTGAGTACGTACTGTTCTATTCGGGCGGGCTATGGAACGGCGCCGGCTACGGCGTGGGCTACGCCCTGTGCCAGGGGGTGTTCGGGCCGTGCACCAAGCCGCTCGGCGCGCCCGTCTTGCACTCCGACGGGTTCCGGCTCGGGCCCGGGGGGGAGTCGCTCATCACCGACTCGTTCGGCAACTGGTGGATGGCGTACGCGGCGTGGGACGGCCCGGCGAACAACTACTCCTACAGCTCGGGCGAGTTCCGGAGCCTGTGGACCGCCCCGGTGTCGTTCGGGGGCGGCGCCCCCCAGATCCAGGCGGGTGAGGCCCCCGAGGGGTACCGGATGGTGGCGTCCGACGGCGGGATCTTCAGCTTCGGGTCGGCCGCCTTCCACGGATCGATGGGGGGACGTCCCCTGGCCGCACCGGTGGTGGCGGGCGCATCCGACGGCCCGACCGGGGGGTACTGGGAGGTCGCCACCGACGGCGGGGTGTTCTCCTTCGGCGCCCCGTTCTTCGGGTCGATGGGCGCGACGCATCTGGCCCAGCCGGTGGTCGGCATGGCCGCCACCCCCGACGGCGGGGGTTACTGGCTCGTGGCGTCCGACGGCGGCATCTTCAGCTTCGGCGACGCCACCTTCTACGGGTCGATGGGCGCGACGCATCTGGCCCGGCCCGTGGTGGGCATGGCCGCCACCGGAGACGGCGGGGGTTACTGGCTCGTCGCCTCCGACGGCGGCATCTTCAGCTTCGGCGACGCCACCTTCTCCGGGTCGATGGGCGCGACGCATCTGGCCCGGCCCGTGGTGGGCATGGCGGCCATGCCCCAGGGGGGCGGCTACTGGCTGGTGGGCTCGGACGGCGGGATCTTCAACTTCGGCAACGCGCAGTACTTCGGGTCGATGGGCGCCACGCCGCTCAACCGCCCGATCGTGGCGGTGCTCCCCGGGCCGGGCAGCGGCGGGTACTGGCTCGTCGCCTCCGACGGCGGGATGTTCAGCTTCGGCGACGCCGCGTTCCAGGGGTCGATGGGAGCCGTCCGTCTCGCCGCGCCCGTCGTGGGCGCCTCACCGACCTGAGTCGGGTCCCGCCACGACCACCACTTTGTCCTCGTCCTCGGTGACCACGAAGGCGAGGCGCTCGGTGTCGAGGAACTTGGGGAGGTCGGCCCACACCGTGGCGAAGTCGTCCTCGCCGATGTGGGCGCGGTACGCGTCCATCGACTCGAACCACTGCTCGGTCACGCCGTCGTAGCCGCCGTCGTCCTCGGGGCCGTAGTCGTCGAGGGGACGGTGGTGCTGTTCGTAGCGGATGACATGGCTGCCGCTCTTGGTCGACGCCACGAGCGGCCCGTGGTGGTCGCGCCAGTAGACGTGAAACTCCTGCGGGGACATCCCCGGCTTGCGGCGCACGAGACAGGTGAGCTTGACCATGGGTGGCAGGTTGCCACGGCCGGCACGGCTGCGACCAGCGCCCCGGGGGCGAATGCCCAGGTGCGAGAGACGTCGCCCGGGGCGGCGCCCGTGCCAAGATGGTCGGACCCGAACCGCGGGACCCGGCGGCGCGACCAGGTGGTTCGCGTCCGCGGTCGAGTCTCGGACCTCGGGCCCCCACCCGCGATGCGTGCCACGCCATGACCCAGCCCGGCGAACTCCTGTGCGGCCGCTACCGAATCGAGCGCCTGCTCGGCCAAGGTGGCATGGCCGACGTCTACCGCGCCGTCGACACCACCAACGACGAGACCGTGGCGGTCAAGCTGGTGCGGTCGTCGGACCCGACGCTGGCGCGCCGTCTCGCCCAGGAGACGAAGGCGCTCGCCAGCCTGGAACATCCCGGGCTGGTGCGTCTGCTCGACGCGGGTGTGCACGGGGAACAGGCCTTCCTCGTCATGGAACTGGTGGAGGGCCCCACCCTGTCGGCCCGGTTGCGGCGCGGGCCGCTGTCACCGAGCCGCACCGCGGTGCTCGGCCGCACTCTGGCGGGCGCGCTCGCCTACGTGCACGGCCAGGGCATCGTGCACCGCGACGTCAAGCCCGGCAACGTCCTGTTGGGACCGGGGCCGCGCGCCCGATTGGCAGACTTCGGGATCGCGCGGCTGGTCGACGAGTCGTCGCTCACGATGACCGGGACCACGCTCGGCACCGCGGCGTACATGGCGCCGGAACAGCTCGAACATCACGCCGTGGGAACGGCGGCGGACGTGTGGTCGCTGGGCGTGATCCTTCTCGAGTGTCTGACGGGACAGCGGGTGTTCGAGGGCACCGCTCCCGAGGTCGTCGCCCGTCGCCTCGCCGGCCCGGTGCCCCTCCCCCCCGACCTCCCCGCGCCGTGGCGCCTTCTGTTCGAAGGCATGCTCCAGCACGACCCTTTGCGACGGCCCACGGCGGAGCAGACAGCGGGCCTGTTGTCGGCGGAGCCGTACACCGAGCCGTGGCAACCGCGCCCTCACGACCCCGACGCCACCGTGGCTGTGCCGGCCGGGATCGCGGCGGGTGCGGCCGGAGCGGCGGCGGCTGCGGGTGCGGGTGCGGCGCTGGCCGGAGGTACGGCGGGAGCGGCGGGGGCGGGGTCGGAGCCCACGGCCACGCTTCCACGCGAGGACAAGACTCTCGTCGCCCCCGCGGCAGGGCCGGTGCCGCCCGTGCCGGCGGGGTCGGTGCCGCCCGCGCCGGGCCCGCCCACGGGATCGCGCCCGGGCGGCGGCGCGGCGGGACGTCGCAACCGGTGGCCTTGGGTGTGGGCCGCGGTCGCGGTCGCGGTGCTCGCCGCGGCGGGGCTGTCGGCGTGGGCGCTCTCGGGGAACAAGCCGCCGGGCGCCCCGCACCACTCGACTACCACGACGAGCGCGCCGACTACGACGACCTCCTCGACCACGACGACCA
>Ga0307477_10000781_pt1 | contig 31473 bp, 22 predicted proteins | sample atmos_gasesECM2C_FD_203316 | JGI IMG/M metagenome (GOLD analysis project Ga0307477, IMG submission 203316) | Hardwood forest soil microbial communities from Morgan-Monroe State Forest, Indiana, United States - atmos_gasesECM2C_515 | ecosystem: Environmental > Terrestrial > Soil > Temperate...
AAATCCGATGTCGCAGCGACGGATGAGGCTGCGGTCGAAGGTCAAGTAGCGCGCGAAACGGCTGCCGCACAGCAGCAAGCGTCCTCTGGCGAACGCAGGTTGCGGAAGCTTGCGATCATTCAGGTGGTGGTTGCGGCGGCGGGGCTAGGCGGGTACTTGTGGTTCGCGCGAAATCGGCCAAATATTCCGTCGACGAATAACACGTCCATCGCGGTACTGCCCTTTGTGGACATGAGCACCACCAAAGACCAGGAGTATTTTTCTGATGGATTTGCCGAGCAGCTGATTAATAATCTCGCGCGGGTGTCTGGCCTGAAGGTGGTCGGACGGTCGTCATCCTTTCAGTTCAGAGGCAAGGATGTGGATCTGCGAGACGTAGGACGAAGGCTCGGCGTGGCGAATGTTCTTGAGGGGAGTGTGCGGCGGGATGGCAATCATGTGCGCGTGACGGCGGATTTGGTCAAGACGGCTGATGGTTTTCAACTTTGGTCGCAGACATACGATCGCGAGATGAACGACATTCTTGCCGTACAGGATGAGATCGCGCTAGCTGCAGCCGGCGCATTGCAGTTGAAGTTGCTGGGTAGCACCGGCAAGCCGGACGCTTCAACATTGCGCAGCGAGAATCCCGAGGCGTATCAGGCCTACCTGCAGGCGAAATATTTCGCTGCCCGGGGACAAGCCAAGGAAGATCTCAATAAGGCGCTCACGTATAGCGATCAAGCCGTCAAGCTTGATCCGAACTACGCCGCGGCGTGGGCGCAGCGTTCACAGGTGCTGGAAACGCTGTCCGGGCTTGGCCTGATCGAGGGCAACGAAGGATTTCGCAAAGCACGAGAGAGCGCGGAAAAAGCGATTGCGCTCGATCCCAATCTGGCCGCTGGCTATTTGCGTTTGGCGAGAATCCAGATGAGCCACGACTGGGATTGGGATGGGGCGGATCTGTCTCTGAAGAAGGCTGCGATGCTGGAGCCAGGTAGCGCTGAAGTAGCGCACGGACGAGCCTATCTTGCGAGGAGGCTGGGCCGCTTGGACGAGGCGATTGAACTATATAAGCTCTCGATAGCGCTCGACCCATTGAGAGCTAATTCTCATTTGGCGCTGGCAGACCAGCTGTATCGAGTGGGCCGCTACGAAGAAGCTATGGCCGCGCTACAAAAGGCTGAGGAACTGAATCCGCAGCTTTCTTCTCTCCACCTCACCCGCGGCATAGTTCTTTTTTCGCAAGGGCACCAGCAGGAAGCTCTGGCCGAAATGGAGAAGGAGACCGGTGAGTGGGAGAAATTGTCAGGCGAAGCGCTGGCTTATTATGCGCTTGGCCGTCGCGCAGAGTCAGACAACGCGTTGAACAAACTCATTGCCACTCATCAGAATGACGCCGCCTTTCAAATTGGTGAGGTTTACGCATTTCGCGGAGAGACCGATCACGAGTTGGCTTGGCTCGATCGCGCCTATCGACAGCGCGACTCCGGCCTGCCCGAGATGAAAACCAGCCCGCTGATGAAAAGCCTCCTCCAGGATCCGCGCCGCGCCGAATTGTTGAGGAAAATGAACCTGCCCGATTAAGAAGGCGTGGTTGGACTATTGTGCCGGGGCTGTTTCATTCCCAACTTATTGAAACCACAGAGCTGTAATCCCATCCAATTGGTGCATTATCGGGGCGATTGGCAGCGGCTCGCCTGCTGCGGAAAATCATGAGGCATAGTTGATGAAGCGTAGATTCTGGCGGATATGTGTGCTGCCTTCGATACTGATGGCTGCGGCGGTCGCGAGTTTTGCCCAGGACTCAAAAACGGTCGCGAAGACGCTGCCGGTTCCCGACGAGCGCTACAAGCTGGATGTTTTGTTGGTGGTGGCGCATCCGGATGACGAAGCCGCGGCGACAGCTTATCTGGCGAAGGCCATGGATGAAGGCAAGCGTGCAGGCGTGGCGTATGGAACGCGTGGAAGCAGCGGCGCCAATGAAGCCGGAACAGAACAGGCTGCGGCGCTCGGCGATATTCGCGAGGTGGAAGCGCGGCGAGCGCTTGCGAAGCTGGGCATTTCAGACGTGTGGTTCATCGGCGGCCGCGACACCGCGTCGCAAGACGTGCTGCAGTCACTTTCGACCTGGGATCACGGCGCGGTGCTCGAGCAGATGGTGCGAATCGTTCGATTGACGCGACCGGAGGTAATTCTCACGTTCCTGCCGGGAACTTTCATCGGTGAGGATCATGGCGATCATCAAGCGGCGGGAGTGCTGGCGACTGAAGCATTTGACCTGGCCGGCGATCCGCTGGTGTTTCCCGAGCAGGTGACGGGGCCGATGCGGCGACTCGAGCCCTATTTTGATAATTTGCGCCCGTGGCAGCCGAAAAAAATCTACTACTTTGCGGACGCGAGTCGCGAAGACATTTTCAAAGGTAAGGGACCAAGCATCTCGCTAACGGATATTTCGAAATCCACCAAGCAACCGTATTGGCGCATGGCGCTCGGATCGTTCTTGTCGCACGAGACGCAGGCGAAAGCGTACATCGATTCGTTCGCAAAAATGGATGAAGCTGAGATCGAGAAGAAGGCAACTTCCAACGGTTGGACGCAGCCGCTGGAATTTGTGCTGGGAAAATCGCTGGTTGGCGGCAGCGTGACGGGCGATGTTTTCGAGGGGATCAAACCTGGGGCAATCGCTTTCCAGCGCACACAAGCTGCGCCGGCGTCCGAACTTCCCGACGTGGCAATCGAGCTGGCCGGGCCGTGGAACTTTTACGCAGAATTTCGTCGCGCGCACGGCCTCGAGAATCTGCCGCATCCTGAGCCGCCCGAAATCGCACTTCAGGCGGGGACCACTCTGGTGATTCCTCTCTGGTTGCGCAATGAAACCGCTTCGGCCCAGGAAATCGCGCTGACCGTGGATTTGCCCGCCGGGTGGAAGGTAGAAAGCGGCGACGGGAAATTTCTAGTAGCCGCGCCACAAGTGGCAGCTTTGCGCGTCGAGATCAGCCTGCCCGCACTAAGCGACGCGAAAGAGACAAAACAAGACCCGGAGGAAGTCACCGTTGACGGCGCGTCGAACGGAAGATCCATCGGAACCGTTAAGCTGCGCGTAGAGTTGCGGAAGAGAGCGCTGCCCGAGTAGATTTCTCGACTAGAGCGCCGCTTAGAGCCCAAGACGGGCCGCGCGCGAAATGTGAGACTATAGCGGCGCCGAAATCAACGAGTTGCAGAAACCGAATCTAGACCGGAGAGGGTGCGAGTGGCCGAAAAGCTGGTGATGGTGGGCGTGTTGCCGGAGGTGATCGTGCTCGACGCGGGCGACCAGGCTGTCTGGTATTCGAACGCCGGCAATCTGAAGATCGAATTCGATTCGCAGCGCTGCCCTTTTTCTTCCAACGTGTTCCAAGCGCCGCCAGGAATGAGGCTCATGAGCGGGCCGGTGCGCCCCGGAACCAACGCCGGCTCGTATCGCTATCGGCTATCGCTGAACGACGCCGTCGTCGCGCACGGCGAGGTTCTTCTGCGGGAAAAATAGCGCGCGCACTTTGCGGCAGATCCAATTCGAAAAAACCGCGGCAAACAGCAAGCCCTACGGCAACTGAACGTGCGCTATGTGAAGTACTACCACCCCAATGATAAGCGCCACAAGAGCTAGCAGTAGAAGATACTCGCTCAGATCGGCGCGTTCGGGTTTCGCAAGATTCGACGGAGAATTCGGACTTGATTTGGCCATACGCTGTGATTTCTTCGGCTCTTTGCGGTGGGCTGGTACCGGCGACTGAGTCGAGAGTCAGTTCAAGTTTTGCGTCGGCTGGGGTGAGCGCGCTGATAATGCGAAGTTCGACTTCGCTGGGGTTTGAGTAATGCCGACTAGCGGGGGACGAACCCCACGAGCAGTACTATCCGCTATTTTACGCAACCGCGCTATAGGGAAAATACGGATTAGACGCCCGTAAAATCCAGTACTGCCATCCGATTGAAGAGCGTAGTTCGCGAACCGTCTCCTCCAGTTGCTTCAGCCTGCTGGACGAGGCAATATTCAGGAATCGCTGTTTGAAACGCAGTCGGCGTGAAGGAACACGTGGCCAATAGAGTGACAATCGAACCGATCGCGACCGCAAACGACAAGCTGCCGCCTGAACGGTTCGACGTGTTGATTGTGGGAGCAGGACTATCCGGCATCGGCGCGGCCTACCATTTACAAACGGAATGCCCCGGCAAGAGCTTCATAATTCTTGAAGCGCGAAGTGCGACCGGCGGAACATGGGATCTGTTCCGCTACCCGGGGATCCGCTCCGATTCCGACATGTTTACGCTGGGCTATCGCTTTCGCCCGTGGCGGGAGTCGAAGGCGATTGCCGACGGCCCTTCCATTCTGCGCTACATCCGCGAAACTGCCACCGAGCACGGCATCGATCGCAAAATTCGGTTCGGGCATCACGTTACGCGCGCGTGCTGGTCTTCGGAAGATGCTCGATGGACGGTCGAGGCCACCGACGCAAACGGCGAGGCTGTTCAATTCGTCTGCAATTTTCTCTATATGTGCAGCGGTTATTATGACTACTCGGAAGGCTACATGCCGGGCTGGCCAGGAATGGAACAATTCCGCGGCCAGATCGTGCACCCGCAGAAATGGCCTGAGGACCTGAAGTACAGCGGCAAGCGGATTGTTGTGATCGGCAGCGGCGCAACGGCGGTGACGCTGGTTCCGGCGATGACCGATGAGGCGGCGCACGTGACGATGCTGCAGCGCTCGCCAACTTACATTGTCGCTCGGCCCTCGCAAGACGTGATTGCCAATTTTCTGCGCAAGGTTCTGCCTGCGCGCGCCGCTTACGCCATGGTGCGTTGGAAAAACGTGCTGATCCAAATGTACTTCTACAATCTCGCGCGGCGAAAACCCGAAAGAACGAAAAAGGGGATTCTGGCGCTGGTCGAGAAAGAGCTTGGGTCCGAATACGATGTGAACAAACATTTTTCGCCGCGCTACAACCCTTGGGATCAGCGCTTGTGCCTTGTTCCCGATGCGGATTTATTCGCAGCGATTCGCGCGGGCAAAGCTTCGATTGTCACCGACGAGATTGAGACGTTCACCGAAAAAGGATTGCGGCTGCGTTCCGGTGATGAACTCGAAGCCGACATCATCGTGACGGCAACTGGATTGAGGCTGAAGCTGTTGGGCGGTTTGCAGATTATTGTGGATGGGACGCCAGTCGAAATGTCGCGGACGCTCGGCTACAAGGGAGTGATGTTCAGCGACGTTCCGAACCTTGCCTCAGCTTTCGGATATACGAATGCCTCGTGGACGCTCAAAGCAGATCTCACGGCTGCGTACGTTTGCCGCCTGCTGAACTACATGGACGAAAAAGGATTTGCATACTGCGTTCCGCGCAGGGGCGATTCGGACATCGTCGAAGAGCCGATGGTGAATTTCACGTCCGGATATTTTCAGAGGGCCAGCGCGATTCTTCCGAAGCAAGGATCCAAAAAGCCGTGGAAGCTTAACCAGAATTACGCGCTGGACACCCTGGCGCTGCGGCTTGGCAAAGTGGACGACGGTACAATGAAGTTCACTCGCCGCAACGGCAATCGCGCGGTTTGAACCCGCAGCCTGACGCTTCGCTCCCGCCGCGCCACAAACGTCTATTAAGAAAACTGCGTTATTGAGAGACTTTTTTCACGGCGTCGACGATGTGGCGCGCGGAAATTCCGAATGCATCCACCAGTTCATCGGGCTTGCCCGAGTGCGGCATGCCGTTCACTGCGAGCAGCTTGAATTTCGAAGGCGCAGCTCCGGCTTCGGCCAGCGCTGTGAGCACGGCTTCACCGAGTCCGCCTTCCGGCCAGTGGTCTTCCACCGTTACGAGACGTCCGCCCGTAGCTTTGATCTGTTCGGCTAACGCTTTGCCGTCGATTGGCTTGATGCAGTAAAGATCGATTACGCGAATCGCAGTCCCTTGCGACTTCAATTGGTCGGCAGCTTTCAGCGCCTCGTGCAGCGTGATGCCGGCGCCGACTACCGTCACTTTATCCTGCGCGCTTTGTCGCGGGACCTTGAATCCAGGCAGAGGAAACTTCTCATCCTTCGAATAGAGAATCGCGGTCTTGGGACGCGATGTGCGCAGATAGTTGATGCCGGGACGGCGCGCCATCGTCTCCGTCAGGCGCTCGGTTGAAATCGCATCGGAAGGATAGAGAACGGCCGAGCTGTGAACGGCGCGCATCATGGCGATATCTTCAAGCGCCATCTGCGATGGGCCGTCCTCACCAATCGAGACGCCGCAATGCGAACCGCACAGATTGATATTCGCGCGGCTGATGGCGGCCATGCGCACCTGGTCATACGCGCGCGAGTGGAAGCAGGCGAACGTATCGAGGAACGGAACTTTGCCGCGTGCGGCGAGGCCTACGCCAACGCTAATCATATTTTGCTCGGCGATGTAACCCTGGCAGAAACGGTCAGGATAGGCGTCGCCAAAAAACTCGGAGAAAGTTGAATTCTTCACGTCGCAGGAAACCGCAACGACGTGCGGATTCACCGCGCCGAGACGCTTGAGCGCAAAACCATAGGCTTCGCGTGTGGCAACCACCTTTCCCGCTTCGTACTCTGGCGCGGGCGGCGCGGGAAAATCGGGAGGCGTGGGAAGCGGTTTGCGCTCGTAGGATTTCCCGGGATCGGGGGGAACTACGGGCGGCGTGCCACCTTGTTCGGCGATAGCGCGGGCGAGTTGTTCTTTCGAGAACGGTTTGCCGTGCCAGCCCATTTTGCCGGCAACTTCGGCGAAGCCGTGGCCTTTGATCGTGCGGGCGAGAATCGCCTGCGGGCGGCCTTTCGTGGCTTTCGCGCGATCGAGGGCCGCGAGAACCGCTGATACATCGTGACCGTCAATCACTTCTGTCGCAAAACCTTCGGAGTCAAACTTCTTGCGATAGGTTTCCATATCGTGCTGATACATCGTGGGCTCGCTCTGGCCGAGCGCGTTGACGTCCGCGATCACGGTCAGGTTGTCGAGCTTGTAGTGGCCGGCGAACTCCGCCGCTTCCCAGATTTGCCCTTCAGCCATTTCGCCATCGCCGAGCAGGACGTAAACGCGCGTGTCGCTTTTATCCATGCGCGCCCCGATCGCGAGGCCGGCGCCCACGGAAAGTCCCTGGCCCAGTGAGCCGGTGGCGGCGTCGACACCGTGAATGCGCGGAGTGGGATGGCCTTCGAGCTCACTCGAGAATTCGCGCAGCGTCATCACGCGCGAAACGGGAAACACTCCCGCTTCGGCAAGCGCGGAATAGAGCACAGGCGCTGCGTGGCCCTTCGACAAGACGAAGCGGTCGTCGTTATTTGAATTGGCATTCTTGGGATCGAACTTCATGGCATAGAAAAATATGCCCGCCATCAGCTGTGCGGCGGACATACAGGATGTCGGGTGGCCGGATCCTGCGGCCGTGGTGGACATCATCGAATAAATACTCAAGAGGCGCGCTTTTTGCTTGATGGTTTCAACTGTGGCTTGCGATGGCCCTGCGGGGGATGTAACGCTCATAGCAGCTCCTTGAAAATTCGTAGTGGAATCCTAATCTTACCTGTTTCAGTTGCCGTCTGCGAACCAGTTTCTTTCTGTATCGGCTGAACCATAGCGGCGTATGAAAGACGGATTGCAATTCCGGTGCGCGAAACGTAGATTTGTCGCGCTGGCATAAGGGGACATTCATGGATGCGATTTCGATCACTGTAAATGGAAAGCCGCAGTCGGTGGAAGTAACGCCTGACACGCCGCTGCTTTGGGTGCTGCGCGATACGTTGGGGTTGACTGGCACCAAATTCGGCTGCGGAATGGCGCTTTGCGGCGCATGCACTGTACATGTGGATGGCGAAGCGAGTCGCTCGTGCACGACGCGGATCTCGGCGGTGGCCGGCAGAAATATCACCACGATTGAAGGGCTCTCCGCCGATGGACGCCATCCCGTGCAAGCGGCGTGGCTCGATCAACAGGTGGCCCAGTGCGGCTACTGCCAGGTGGGCATGATTATGACGACCGCTGCGCTGCTGGCGAAAAATCCGAAGCCAAGCGACGCGGACATAGACGATGCGCTCGGCGGCCACATCTGCCGATGCGGAACGTATCAGCGAATCCGCGCGGCGGTGCACGAGGCTGCGACGAAGCATACGGCGCAACTGACGGCCGCTGGAGAGACGCGATGAGCGCTGGGGCTGGAAAGATAGCGCGAGTTTCACGACGCGATTTCCTGAAAGCTGGCGCTGTGGGAAGCGCAAGTCTGGTGATCGGTTTTTACTGGGCTGATTCTTCGAAGGCTGTCGCGCGCGCTACCGCCGATGCGGGGAAAGACTTCGCGCCGAATGCGTATATCGAAATTCATCCGAACGGCGAGATTCGGCTGATCGCGGCGCGCTCGGAGATGGGGCAGGGCGTTCGAACGTCGATGACGATGATACTCGCGGAGGAATTGGACGCCGACTGGTCGAAAATTAAAATTGAACAGGCTGTTGCAACTTCCGAAATGAAATATGGCGACATGACGACCGGCGGAAGCGAGAGCGTGCGCAGTTCCTGGGACCCGCTCCGAAAGGCTGGCGCCACAGCGCGCGATATGCTCATCACGGCGGCGGCACAAATGTGGGGCGTGCCGGCGAGCGAGTGCAGCGCGACGGGCGGCAGCGTGATCGAGCACAAGAAATCGTCGCGACGGCTGGGGTATGGCGCGCTTGTCGAAAAAGCTGTGGCGGTGCCTGTTCCCAAGGATGTGCCGCTGAAAGACGCAAAGGATTATCGCATTCTCGGTACCTCCAAGCCGCGCGTTGATGGCGGACCCATCGTGATTGGCGAAGCGCATTACGGCATCGACACGAAAGTTCCGGGAATGTTGTACGCGGTGGTCGCTCGGCCGCCCGTATTCGGGGGAAGAGTGAAGAAATTCGACGCGGAGAAGGCGCAGGCTGTGCCTGGCGTAAAGAAGGTCATTGAGGTTCAGGCAGTCGAGATGCCGCCGCTCTTCGGCGAAGAGCGGCCGGCGAATTCCGGGCATCAGCATTATTTGTGGGGCGGCGTGGCGGTGGTCGCCGATTCCACTTGGCAGGCAATTGCCGGGCGGAAAGCTTTGTCGATTGACTGGGACCCCGGCGCGGGTGCGGAGGAATCGAGCGAGAAGCAGCGCGCGACGTGTGCGGAGATGGTGAAGGGCTCGGGCAAAGAGTTGCGAAAGATTGGCGATCCCGCGAAAGTGTTCGATGGAGCTGCGAAGAAAATCGAAGCGGAATACGAATTGCCATTCGTGGCGCATACGACGATGGAGCCGCCGAACTGCACAGCATACGTTCGCGATGGTAAGTGTGAAGTTTGGGCGCCGACTCAAAATTCCGGCGGAATGGCGACGGCTCTTGCCAGCGCGCTGGGAATTCCAGCTTCTGCGATCACGATTCACATCACTTTGCTCGGCGGCGGCTTCGGGCGGCGACTGAATATTGATTACGGTGTGGAAGCGGCGCTGATTTCGAAAGCTGCTGGCGTGCCGGTGAAAGTGATCTGGACGCGCGAGGATGATGTGCGCCACGACTTCTACCGCCCGATGAGCCACCATCGCTTGCGCGCGGGCGTGGATGCTCAGAATCAAGTCACCAGCTGGATGCACCATATTGCAGCCCCGACAACGGATGGCGTGTACGTTGGCGGTGATGTACCCGACACGGGAGGCACCGAGCTCGCGGGCACAGGGCTGCCCAGCGGCACCGTGCCGAACTATCTTCTCGAAGCGAGTTTCCTGCACACGGCGGTGCCGCGCGGCTATTGGCGCGGAGTGGATACCACATGGAATCAGTTTGCGGTGCAGAGTTTCATTGATGAAGTTGCCGCATCGATGGGAAAAGATCCGCTGGAATTGCGGCGCGAACTGATTGCGGCGAAAACGAAACCGGAAGCGGGCGGAGGAGATCAGCCGCCGGTGGATGTGGCGCGGCTGCGGCACGTCCTCGACCTCGCGGCGGAAAAATCCGGCTGGGGAACGCCGCTGCCAAAGGGACGCGGGCGCGGAATCGCGGGGATCGCGGGATGGGGCACTTATCTGGTCTACGTCGCCGAAGTGACAGTCGCGAATGATGGCGGCGTGAAGGTGGACCGCGTCGTGTGCGCGATTGACTGCGGGCAGGTGATTAATCCGGACATGGTGAAGGCGCAGGTGGAGGGCGGTCTTGTGTTCGGATTGACTGCGGCGCTGTTCGACGAAATCACGATAGAGGGCGGCCAGACGCAGCAGAGCAATTTCAATAATTACCCGATGATGCGTATCAACGATATGCCGCGGGTGGAAGTTCACATCGTGCCCAGCCACGAATCGCCCGGTGGATGCGGCGAGCCGCCGGTGCCGTCGATTGCGCCGGCCGTGGCGAATGCGATCTTCGCAGCGACTGGGAAGCGATTGCGCCGGCTGCCGTTTCAGACCGGGGAGCTGGCCAAAGCTTAGCTTCGAGCTGTTTTGCACGGTCCTACATGCCGAATGCCGCCTATTAGAAATTCTTAAGGGATTGATTTCGCTGCACTTGCTGAGAATTTTAATCGCGGAACCGTGGATTAAAAACTGCGGTGAGAAGGGCCTGTGGTAGCCGACATGGCCGGCTATTGAAGCTCCTTTGAACTCGAGCTACCTTCCTGCTTCATTTTTCCCTGCGCAAGTTTCATGAAAAACTCATAGGTGGGACGCTGTTGCATGGATGTGGGTTGCATGAGGCGAGGAGGCATAAGCCCTGATCTTATGGCTTTCACTGATGACACGGCACAGGTGCGGGCTGCGCGGGCGGGTCTGGACCCGCCCTACGGCACGAACCGGAGCCAAAGTGCTTCGGTTTCACGGGTAATAGACATGAGCGGGAAACACGACGGGGCTGCGCAGGTCGCTAGGTCGGCTGGCGACCGGGTCGCGTGTGCGAAAGGTCGGCGCCTCTTGCTTCTCTTCCGCTCACCGTGACGATCGCGACCAGGACTGCAACAATCAAGACCGTCCCCGACAGAACGGGGGCAAAATTCCCGCCGTAGCGCTGCTCCGCAATTCGAGCCTGGATTACGGAATTTTTCGACGAAAGCAGATTGCCGAGCTGATAGGCGAATCCGGGGAATGTGCCGCGAACGGCCGGCGGCGAAAGTTCATTGAGATGCGCGGGAATCACTCCCCAGGCGCCTTGCACCATGAATTGCATCGCGAAGCCGCCGATCGCCAGCATGACGGCCGTGTGCGAGAAAGCCCACAGCGGAATCACGGGGATCGCCAGGAGCGAGGCCACGACAATCGCTTTTCGGCGTCCAGCCCGTTCCGAGAACGCGCCAAAGAAAACGCCACCGAGAAGCGCTCCGATATTTGTGACGATCGCGACGCGGCTCACAAGTTGCGGAGTGAAGCCGTGATTCTTGGTGAGGAACGTGGGGTAGACATCCTGCGTGCCGTGGCTGAACGAATTGAACGCAAACATGAGCAGCGCTAAAAACAAAAAGCTGCCCAGATACGTCATGATGTCTTTACCCAGGTTGCGCTCTGTATCTGTGGTGACGCGTCCGGCTCGCCACGCGGGTGATTCCTCCACTTTGGTGCGGATATAGAGGATGAGAAAAGCTGGAAGAGCGCCGACAACAAACATGCCGCGCCAGCCGATATGCGGAAACAAAGTGCCGAACGCCAGCGCCGCAAGAAGATTTCCTACCACGTAACCTTCCTGCAGGAGTCCGGAAAAGAAGCCGCGTCCTTCGGCAGGAAGAGTTTCAAAAGCCAACGCCGCACCAACGCCCCACTCGCCTCCCATGGCGATGCCGAAGAATGCTCGCATGATGAAAAACATCTTAAAGGTTGGCGCGAAGGCGCTGGCGAGTTCGAAGATCGAATACGCGACGATATCGAGCATCAGCGTGGGGCGGCGTCCGAAGCGGTCGGCGAGGATACCGAACAAAAACGCACCCACGGGGCGCATGGCCAAGGTGATGAAGTTCGCTTCGAGGACGGTGGAAATTTTCAGCTGGAAATGGGCGGCGATGGCGCTGGCGCAAAAAATCAGGATGAAGTAGTCAAAAGCGTCGAGCGACCAGCCGAGGAAACAGGCAACGAAGGTATTGCGTTGCACCGGAGTGAGGCTTCTGAAATTTCCGAGCATGCTCACGGTTGCGTCCTGCGCCGCAATTTTGGCGATACTAGCATATCGGCGACGCGCGCTACCTGCGCCATCTCGCGCACGTCGTGAACGCGGACGATGTGGGCGCCTTGCAGGATGCAGGCTGTAAGGGCGGCCGCGGTGCCATATGTTCGCTCGTTTTCGGGAACGCCTCCGAGCGTGCGGCCGATGAAGCCCTTGCGCGATGGACCTACGAGGATGGGAAAACCCAGGCGCGCGAGTTCCGGAAGGCGGGCGATCAGCTCGTAGTTCTGGGCGAAGCTTTTGCCAAAGCCGATGCCTGGATCGAGAACCAGCTGGGATTTTGGGACTCGGTTGCGAGTGGCCAGTGCGGCGGCTTTTTTTAGGCTCTGGTTGACGTCGCGCATTGCGTCTCGCGCGAAAGGGTGGGTCTGCATCGTTCGCGGTTCACCGCGCATGTGCATCAGGATGAGGGGCAGCTTGCGGCGCCGGGCAACTTCGGCGATGCGCGGGTCGCGCTGAAGTGCTGTCACGTCGTTGATGATTTCTGCGCCGGCTTCCGCGGCGGCCTCCGCCACTTCGGATTTATTCGTATCAATCGAAATTGGAATTTTGAGGCGGCCGCGAAGCATCTTCAATACGGGGATTACTCGACCTAGCTCTTCGTCCGCCGCGAGCCATTCGGCGCCGGGGCGGGTGGATTCGCCTCCGATGTCGACGATGTCGGCGCCGTCACGCTCCATCTCAAGCGCTCCGGCGACGGCCGCTTCCGTGTCGAGATGTAAACCATCTCCGGAGAAACTGTCGGGGGTGACGTTGACGACGCCCATTAGGAGCGTGCGCTCGCCGAGCACGAGCGCGCGGGACGGAAGCCGCAGGCGGAATTTCTTTCGGGTGATCATTTGTTGAAATTAGGGCGCTGAATCGAGAGCGCTATTGAACCACGGTTCGGAGCGAAGGATAAGTTGCTTGTTGGCGTCGTGACGCGTTCGCGGAATCCAAGCAGCCCGGCAAGCCGGGACCTAAGAAAGCGGGGGCAAGCCCCCGCACTCCAAATGGGCCGAGCTAGGGCGCAACTGCGGGAGCGTAATAGGCCGCGCGGTGGATAGTGGTCGCGCCCGGATGTCCGAGTACTTCGACGCGCAGCCGATGCCAGCCTGCGTGATTTGAGGGGCTGGCTTCGGGGTAATAGCCGAGGGTATATTCGGCGCCGATGCGTTGAGCGATACGGCGGAAAATATCGGCGAGAGTGGCGGAATCGCGCAGGAAATAAAGCTGGCCGCCGGAGCGGCGGACCAATTCAGCAAGATAAAGCGTGTAGGCGGGCACGCCGGATTTCGGAGCATCGGAAACGAGTAGAGACGAATCCTGATGAGATGCGAGCCATTGGGACGTCATGATCCTGGGCCGGTTTTCCGTGGACACGGCGAATACCTGAATATCTGCGGCGGCGAGCGTGCGCGCGAGATCTTCGAAGGTGAGGCGATTATTTGGCTGACCTGGTCTTGGCGCGGCGGTTGCGGGGTCGAGCGTCAGGCCCAGGCCACTGTCCTGGCCATCGGTGAGCAACACGATCGCTTTGCGGCCTTCACGACCGCCGAGAAACACTTTTGCCGCGGTGAGATACACAGCCTGGTAGATATTCGAGCCACCGACGTCGCCTAACAGCTGGTGAACGTCCACACGATCGATGCCGCGGCGTATCAACTCACGGTCACTCGAAAAATCAGCTTGCAGATATGTGTGCGCCGAAAAATCCACCACGGCGACCTGGTCGGCCGGCGCCAGTCCATCCACGAGCGCAAGCGCGGCGCGTTTCATTTCGTCGGAATCGCGAAGAACGCTGGGGCTTGCATCGATGACGAGCGCGACGCTGGCCGGTTCCGTTCCTGTTGCGAAGTAGGCGATCTGCTGCGCGGCTCCGTCCTCGTAGATGCGGAAATCGGAGCGCTTCAAGTCCGTGATGGCGGTGCCATCAGAATCGAAAACGCTACATGTGACCGGAACGATCTGCGAAGTGACGCGAATCGCGGGTGCGGCCGAACGCGTTGCGGGCGAATTGTCGTTGCCCGATGCTGCCGCTGACGAGTAGAGCTCGCCGGTTGTGGGATTGCGCAGCCACGTGACGCCCACGTCCAGTTGCCGCGGTTTAGGCAGTTTCTTCTTTTGCTCGTTGGGTTTTTGTCGCGGTACTTGCTGAGCTGAAATTGCCGGGAGAGAAGACACAAAAGTTGCGGCGGGGATCAGCAAGAAAAACCACGTCAGCAAAGCAGGGAAGCGGGTGAGTGGCCGTGGCCCTAGTTGCCGCTCGGCTAACACCGGAGCTCTCTGCATTCGCGATCTAATCGAGATCGAAATCGCGGAGCGGCTTTTCGACGGGTCCGTCTTTAGCTTTCTTCAGGCCTTCGGCAAATTTTCGGGCGAGAACGTCTTCCTTGGATTTCTCGGCTTCGACGGATGCGCGGAACTTCGCTTCGACAGCTTCGGTCTGCTGGCGCAAGAGCCTCGCGGTATCGTCAAGATCAACAGACGATGGAGGCTTCGGCGGCGGGACGTGCGAGAGCACCACTCCGAGTTCGCGATCGAGAGTGAGCTTCGCGTGGCAGCAAGGGCAGTCAGTTTCAAAGGTTTCTTTATGTTCGCGCGCCATGGAGGCATTTTACGCCAATTTGCGCCAAGAGGAATGGTTCACGTGGATTTCCACCGTGACGAAATGGAGGCAAAAAAAAAACGGCGCTCCAGAAAACGCAGAGCGCCGTCAAGAGGCCTGTAAACAGCTGGCGTCTAGGCCGGAGCCGGTTTCTCGCCCTTGGCGAGGCCCGGAAGTGGCCGCGGTTCGGGTCGCAATGTGAGTTGCGGATCTCTAGCCGTAACCGGTGGAGCAGCGGGAGGCGGCGGAGGCGGCTTCTCAGGAAGCGGCTTGCCTTCCATGAGGAGCTTGAGCTCGGTCGCGTCAAGCACTTCGCGATCCAGCAGCGCTTGTGCCACGCGCTCGAGCGCATCCTTATAGGTTTCGAGAATATTCTTGGCCCTGTCGTAGCCGTTGTTGATGATGGTGCGAACCTCTCCATCGATCTTGATCGCGGTGTCTTCAGAATAATCGCGATGCTGCGCGATTTCGCGGCCGAGGAAAATTGCTTCTTCCTTTTTGCCGAATGTGAGCGGGCCGAGCGGGCTCATTCCCCATTCACAGACCATTTGTCGGGCGATTTCGGTGGCGCGCTCGATGTCGTTACCAGCGCCTGTGGTGATGTGGTGCAGGAACATTTCCTCGGCGACGCGTCCGCCCATCAGGACGGCGAGTTGCGATTCGAGGAATTCCTTTGTGTAGGTGTGCTTGTCGTCGATCGGGAGCTGCATCGTGACGCCCAGCGCCATGCCGCGCGGGATGATCGTTACTTTATGCAGCGGATCGGCGCCTGGCGTCTTCGCGGCCACCAAGGCGTGGCCGGCCTCGTGGTACGCCGTGTTGCGCTTTTCTTCGTCGGACAGAATCATGGAGCGCCGCTCAACGCCCATGAGCACTTTGTCCTTTGACATCTCGAAATCAAACATGGTGACGAGCTTGCGATTCTGGCGCGCCGCCCACAATGCGGATTCGTTCACAAGATTCGCGAGGTCGGCGCCGGAAAAGCCGGGAGTGCCGCGCGCGATCACCGACAGGTCGACATCGTCCGAAAGAGGCACTTTGCGAGTGTGCACGCGCAGAATTTCTTCGCGGCCTTTCACGTCCGGCCGCGGCACGACTACGCGGCGATCGAAGCGGCCTGGCCGCAGAAGCGCCGGGTCGAGAACATCCGGGCGGTTTGTTGCTGCAATCAGAATGACGCCTTCGTTCGATTCAAAGCCGTCCATTTCAACGAGAAGCGCGTTCAAGGTCTGCTCGCGCTCGTCGTGACCGCCGCCGAGGCCTGCGCCACGATGACGGCCGACCGCATCGATTTCGTCTATGAAAATGATGCACGGTGCGTTCTTCTTGCCCTGCTCGAAAAGGTCGCGAACGCGGCTGGCGCCCACGCCGACGAACATCTCGACGAAATCCGAGCCGGAAATCGAGAAGAACGGAACATTCGCTTCACCGGCAATCGCCCGAGCAAGTAGAGTTTTGCCGGTTCCCGGAGGCCCGACGAGCAACACGCCCTTCGGAATGCGGCCGCCGAGCTTCTGGAATTTCTGCGGATCTTTCAGGAAGTCGATAATTTCGTAGAGCTCTTCCTTGGGTTCGTCGATTCCAGCCACATCTTTGAAAGTTGCCTTCTTCTGCTGCGCCGTAAGCAAACGGGCGCGCGATTTCCCGAAACTCAGCGCCTTATTTCCGCCGGCCTGCATCTGTTTCATCATGAAAATCCAGAATGCGACCAGCAGCATCAGCGGCGCGAAATTTACGATAAACGTTAGCCAGTCCGCGTTCTTCACTTCCGCGTAGTTGTAGCGGACTCCCTTTTCCTGTAGCGTCTTCGTAATATCTGGAATTGCAGTGTTGGCGATCGTCACATTGCGGAACTTCCCGCCGTCGCGATAGTCGCCCTTCAATTCAGCGCTGTTGGGAGAAAGAAGAATCGTGACTTCCTTCACCTGGCCTGCATCCAGCTTCGCGAGGAAATTCGTGTAGTTGGAATCCTCTTCCTTCGCTGTCTGGCTGGTCCCGGACGCCATTCGCCACAGGACGACCGCAAGCAAAATCATTAGAAGCCAAAATAAAATAGTGCGGACTGTAGAGTTCACCTTGTTACCTCACCCTCTTGACGCCCTGAAACCTTATTTGAGAATCGTCGCCGAACATCCCCACACCATTAGATGCAAGCAAGAGGCGCGAGTATGCATGCGCACGATTTGCTAACTTGAGCCAAATCAAAGGCTTTCTTCCTCGATCAGCAAACCCACCCTCGTATTCTCGCGGACACAAAACTCTTCCGCGGGCGCCATCCCACGAGCCCAAATCACTTGCCCCGCGCTTTCGAGCACGGGCCAATGAACGCGTTGATGGCGTGGGACTCGCTCTGCCTGGAACATCTGCTTGAGCTTCTGGCTCTGTCGGTGGCCGCGCGGTCGATAGGCGTCGCCCGGCCGCCAACTCCGTAGAAGCAGAGGCGAGCGAAGAGTTCCAGCGTCAAAAGCGCCGGTGTCGGTTTTAGTGTCGCTCTCCCCCAAGGGCCAGTCAACTATTTTCAGGCGGAAGCAGGTTGAGAGTTCCGGCACATCCACTGAGGTGGCGCCGCGAGCTGGCAAGTCCACCATGTATAGATACGGCGGCGGCTCCATTTTGGTTTCGCGGGCGGATGCGGCTCGATCTTGCCGGTCGTGGTGCTGGCCGACGTGCTGGCCGACGGGTTCCTGACTGGCGCGCGAAAACACGATGTCGTCAAACACACGCTCGACCGCGATTCTGCCCGGCAACCGCAAACGCTTGCCGCTGGTTGATTCCGCGGCCAGGCGGATCACCTGTTCCACATGGCGGGCGGAAAGTTCGCGGCGGTCGCCTCGCACCTTTTCATAGAGACGGCGAATCAGCCGTTCGGTAAGCGCCCGCGTAGGCTGCGCTCGAGCGTGATCGCCGGGGCCACCAAACATAATTGGCGAAAGGAGATCGTGCGCGCGGATCGATTGGGTTGTTTCTGAATTCGCGCCGGTCGTTTGGCTGGCGTATTTCTGCCTGGCGTATTTCGCGAGCCGATCCTCAACCAGCGCCGACCAGAACGACTCTTCCTCTCTCGCGAAACGGGCGAGATCCCCGAGATGTTGAACAATTCCCGCTGAGAAATTGCTTTCGAGGACAGGCAGCAATTGCGCGCGGATTCGGGCGCGAAACCGAGTGTGATCCGCATTCGATGCGTCTTCCCGCCATCCCTGGCCGCGCTCGCGCAGGTAATCACGCAGTTCGGCGCGGCGAATTTGAAGAAGCGGTCGAACAATCGCGCCTCCGCCCGGCGAATCAACAATCGGATAGATGCTGGCAAGGCCGGTGGGCCCGGTTCCCCTGATGATATGCCCCAGAACGGTTTCTGCTTGATCGTCGGCGGTATGAGCAACTGCGATGCGGGTCGCCTTTCCGCCGGAGAGAACCCGATCGAAAAATGCGTACCGCAAACGGCGCGCCGCCTCTTCCATATTCCAACTGTTATCTGCCGCCGCTGCGGGCACATCTTCGCGCGCGCTTACAAATTCCAGCCCACTCGCCCGCGCCAATTCTTCGACGAAACGGGCATCGCGATCCGACTCTTCGCCGCGCAGCATGTGATCGAAATGGACTACGACGAGCGCGACGCCTAGTTCGCCGCTAAGTGATTCGAGCAAACGCATCAGCGCCACGGAATCAGCGCCGCCGGAGACGGCAACGCCAACGCGGTCACCAGCTGACGCCATTCGCGATTCGCGAATGAAATCAAGCACGCGCTGTTCGAGTGCTGTACGCATAGGCTGAATTGTACCGAGTTTGAATTCTGACTGGTTCCCTATCGTAGCAGCCACGGCGAAAGGGGTCGAGGGCGGGGCGTTGGATCTTGCGCGCGATTCAAGTGACGCGCGCGTCAGGTGCGATCGGCAACCTGCTGCGTAAACAGATCTCGGCTGTATGAAATTCGCCTGTCGAGAGCGACGGCAGCGAAGTGCGAGCAGCCCTGGCGTTCTCGTTCGGTCCACGGCCCGAAGCCGGGAATCAGGAACGTCGAGAAATATTTGATAATGCGAAGCAAGCCGTAGTACGTGCCAACGGCGCGAATCTCCGTCTCGTCGTCGCCCTGCTCGGGGCACAGGCGCACCAGTTGCACGAGCTTCGAGAAGTCGTCGCCGCCGACGCTTCGATTCGCGATGCCGCTCACCTCGCGCACCCGGTCCGACAATTCAACCTTGCGGCTGACTGCCAGAATCGATCGGCAATACGACACGAAGAACTGCAGAAATACTGCAACCGATATGACGCAAATAAGTGCTGCTGCCATTATCGAGCCCTCGCTACCAACCGAGCTGTCGCAAGCCTTGAATCTTCGGAAACTCTTGCAAACGTATAGGCCCAGGCAATCGGCAGCCACACTCCCATGATCGGTGGAACCCAGCGGAGAACGGAGGGCTGCAGGCCGGGAAACAGATTCCGTAGCGCATACGTGCATGCCGTCGCGCTGAAGTAGACGCCGAGCGCCAGAACCATCTGGATCAGCCGCGTGCGAGTCTCACGCAGCTTGAGGATCGCGCCCCACAAAAGGTACGTCAGCACCATACCCACGAAATGCAGATTTTGTCCCAGCTCCACCACGAAGCGCGTCGTCAAATGACCGCGGTTTTCATGAACCACTATGTAGGAGAAGAGGGCCGTAGCAAGCAAGAGTAAGACGGCGGCTCCGCGGATGTAGCCGGTGACATTCATCTCGCGGAACATCTGTTGGTAGAACTGGATGATCGTCCAGAACAGCAAAATCGTTAGGATGCTTTCCGTGTAGTAGTAGTAATAGAAGTATTGCTGCGAGCTGAAGCCGTAGTGCTCCACGTAGAAATACTGCCCACAGTTCACCAAAGCTACGCAAAGCAAGTAGATTGTTAGTGATAAGTACCGAAGGAGATCTCGGCGGTAGATTACACACACCACCACGCCGATTTCCACGAGGAAACCTACGATCCAAAGTGCGTAATCAAACGGGCCAAGCATTCAACCTGATTTCCGAGGCTTGACCCACCAACTCCCGCTAGCGCGGGACCGGCCCTCCAACTACCAGGGCGACGGCGGCATTGGTCCGCTGCTATTCGCCCAAGGTGAAGGCGGCATCGGACCACTGCTGTTGGCTGCCAGCCAAGGCGACGGCGGCATTGGACCGCTCGAGTTCGCCCACGGTGACGGTGGCATCGGGCCGCTCGAGTTAGCCAGCGCTTGAAGACCCATTGCGCTGGTCAATACGAGCAGAACCATTACAGCCACAAGCGACCACTTAGACATTGACCCCTCCGAGTAGTGGAAACTACGCGGGGGAGCTTATAAGCGGTCTAATGCCGTCAAGAGGGAAATTTTAGGGGCGTGTGTCTAAACGGTACACACCCCTCCCTCTCTGGCGAGGCCAGAGCCTCTACGAATTGTCGAGGTCGAAAGTAACGTTCGGAACTGGTGCGGTCAATGTTACGAAGGTACTACCGTTTCGGGACTTTCAGATACGTAGCTGCGTCCATGTTTCACTGTGGAACACCCCGTTTACACAATAAAACAGGCCCTATTTCGTGTGTGCGCCTGTCACGTGATCGGGAAAATTGACACCCGGCACAAATCGAATTATTCTTGTTTCCTGATGTTTGCCTCCTTCTATTAGCGATTCTCTCCCGCCCGTTACCGGGCGCTGATTGCAGTATTCCCTTATTTTGTCCTGAACCCTATAACCCTGTGGTCCCGCATCTACGAGGCTTGTATATGGCGAAACTGACGCTGTTTGAAAAACTAGACCGAATCGAATCTCGCTACGACGAAATGACAGGCGAGCTTTCGGCCGGCGCTGTCACTGACACCGACCGATTCCAGAAGCTCGCCAAGTCGCATTCCGATCTCGGCGTAATCGTGACGAAATACCGCGAGTGGAAAGATATCCAACATGCGCTCGAAGGCGCGAAACAACTCTACGCCGAGTCAACCGACGCCGAGATGAAGCAGATGGCGCATGACGAGCAGCGTGAACTCGAAGCGCGCCTCGCGCCTGTCGAACGCGAATTGAAGCTTCTGCTGATTCCCAAGGATCCGAACGATGAAAAGAACGTGATCGTCGAAATACGCGCCGGAACGGGAGGTGACGAAGCATCGCTATTTGCAGCCGAACTTTTCAGAATGTACTCGCGCTACGCAGAATCGCAGGGATGGAAAGTTGAGATTCTGGACAGTTCGCCCTCGTCCATCGGCGGAATGAAAGAAGTAGTGGCCGCCATTCAAGGTAAAAAAGTTTATTCCAAGCTGAAATACGAAAGCGGTGTGCATCGAGTCCAGCGCGTCCCGGCCACCGAACAACAGGGCCGCATTCACACCTCTGCTGCCACCGTAGCTGTGCTGCCGGAAGCGGAAGACATTGACATCAAAATCGAGGCCAAGGATTTGCGCATCGATACCTTTTGCTCTTCGGGCCCTGGGGGGCAGTCCGTGAACACTACTTACTCGGCCGTGCGCATCACGCACATCCCGAGCGGACTCGTCGTCTCGCAGCAGGACGAGAAATCGCAAATCAAGAATCGCGCGAAAGCGATGCGCGTGCTGCGGTCTCGTTTATACGAAGCAGAGCAGGAGAAACAGCACGCCGCCCTCGCCGCAGAGAGAAAAGGCCAGATTAAGACTGGCGATCGCTCCGAAAAAATTCGCACGTACAACTTTCCACAGAACCGTATCACCGACCATCGCATCAACTTCACGCTGCACCAGCTCACCGAGGGTATGGACGGAAAGATTGGGCCGCTGGTCGATTCGCTCGTTACACATTTCGAATCCGAGCGGCTCAACGAGGAGCTTGACGAGTCATGATCGCGCCCGCAGCTGCTATGGACTCGCGCGCGGCGTTACGACAGGCGATGACAACTCTACGCGCCGCGGAAGTTCCTTCACATACGCTTGCCGCCGAGCTCCTTCTCATGCACGTCCTGGAGCGCGACCGCGCTTGGATTTACACCCATCCCGAAGAGATGCTTGAAACGGCGGACGTCGATCGCTTTTTCGCGCTGGTCGCGCGTCGTGCTGCCGGGGAACCGACGCAATACCTCACCGGCAAGCAGGAATTCTGGGGGCTTGAATTTGAAGTCACGCCTGCGGTTCTGATCCCGCGCCCGGAAACGGAACATGTTGTCGAAGTCGCTCTTGAACGCCTCGGGACGCGCGGGATCAGAATCAATATGAAGACCGGGCTTCCAAGCCCACCGCTACGAATCGCCGATGTGGGTACCGGTTCAGGATGCATCGCTGTGGCGCTCGCGCACGAGTTGCCGCATGCCGAAGTTCTTGCGACAGATATTTCTGCCCAGGCGCTGGAAGTTGCGCGGCGCAACGCGGCTCGTCACGGCGTCGGTGATCGCGTTCTCTTTCTACAAACGGATTTGCTCGAGTGTCTAAATGAAGCGAACTCGTTTGATCTCATCGCCAGCAATCCTCCTTATGTTGCGTGCAAAGAATCGCACCAACTTCCGCGCGAAGTGCGTGAACACGAGCCGGCCTCGGCGCTGTTTGGCGGTCCGACTGGCGCTGAAATCTATCCCCGCCTCATTGAACAGGCTGCCTCGCTACTGCGGCACAAAGGAATTCTGGTGCTCGAGCTTGGATACAATTCGCTCGATCATGTGCGCCCGTTGCTCTACGGGCAGCCCGCGTGGGTGAACGTCAGCATCACGAACGATTTGGCCGGCATCCCGCGCGTGATCGCTGCAGAACGGTCCCCAACCGCGCAACTTCGGTGACAGGGCGCCACTTCGATACTGCCGCGCCGTTCCTGCTCCACGTTGTATAGTTGCTTCACAGGATGGCGATGCCGCAGCTGGCCCAGTTTCGCGCGAAGCACGACGCCCCGCTGCAAGTCTCCTCGGATTCCTCCGCTTCGATTCTGCATATTGATATGGATGCCTTCTTCGTTTCTGTCGAGCTGCTGGCTCGACCGGAACTGCGCGGCTTGCCCGTCGTCGTAGGCGGCCAACGCGATCAGCGCGGCGTGGTTTCCGCGGCGAGTTATGAAGCAAGGAAATTCGGCATCCACTCGGCGATGCCGCTGCGTACCGCCGCAAAGCTTTGTCCTCAAGCAATATTTCTCGAAGGCCACCATCATCTCTACGGCGAATGGAGCGATCGCGTTGCCACAATTCTCGGCAAGTTTTCGCCGGTAGTCGAAATGGCCTCGATTGACGAAGCGTATCTCGATCTCGCTGGTACAGAACGCATGCACGGACCGCCGCTCGCAGCCGCTCATAAGCTTCTGCTCGAAATCACCGCAACTACCAGCCTGCCCTGCTCGGGCGGACTTGGCGCGACGCGCCTCGTCGCAAAAGTTGCGAGCGATCAAGCTAAGCCGCGCGGCCTCGTCTGGGTAGCACCGGGAAGCGAAGCGGCATTTCTCGCTCCGCTCGCCGTGCGCAGAATTCCAGGAATCGGCAAAGTCACCGAAGCTGCCCTGAAATCGCTCGGCATCGATACGGTGGGCCAGCTCCAACAAATCGCGCTCGAGCAACTAGAAGAAACTTTCGGCCGCTGGGGCACTGCGCTTTTCCGCAAAGCCCACGGAATTGATTCCTATGAATTTTTTATCGACGCTGAACCCAAATCCATCTCGCACAATCAAACCTTCGGCGTCGACACCTGCGATCGCACTGCTCTCGAATCCACGCTGAGCCACCTATGCCAGAAAGCGTCGAAGCGCCTGCGCGATGCAGGCTTGCGCGCGCGAACCGTGAGCCTCACGCTTCGCTACACCGACTTCAAGACCATCACGCGCAGCCACACGCTCGGCGAACCGTCAGACCTCGACGAGATATTCCTCCGCACGATTCGCGAACTTTTCGCACACGCCTGGAATGGAATTGAAATGTTGCGTCTCGTCGGCGTTGAACTTTCCGCATTCTCTTCAGGCGCCGCGCAACTCGACCTGCTCGATCCCGGCCGCCGCGAAAAACTCGAGCGCCTCGCGCGCACCACCGATCGCCTGCGCGACCGCTTCGGCTTCTCCAAAGTGCAATTCGGCGGCTCGCTCGGCAATCGCGACCACCGCGATGACTGATACACGCGGGCGTCAACATTTGATAAGAAAAAAGACTGGGCGTAGGGTGATAGCCATCATGTACAGGATTTTCTGGTCCCTCCTGGCTGGCGCCGTCATACTTTATCCCCTGTTTGCGGAGCAAGAAGCACCAAACCGTCTCCAGGGTGTTGTCTCGGCGGAGAACGGAGCGCCTATAGCCGGAGCGAAGATATTCGCCTGGCGCGATGCAACGAGTGATGCACAAGGTAAGTTTGAGCTCGAGAACCTGCCGAGTCAGGACTCCGTAATTTACTTTCAAAAAGAAGGTTTCCGACCGAAAGCATCGGTTCTAAAGGCAGGGGCCAGTTCGCTCGTCGCCATGCTCGAAGATGATGCCAAATCAGCTTGGGTAATGCCCAGGTGTAAACGAACAGATGCCGGCACTTCGCCAGTTGGCCAGCAACTAAAGTTTCTGCTACCCAAGAACTCTCAAGTGAGAAAAGTCAAGGACATCGACTATCAGGAGTACCTCGTAGCCTTCGCCAAAGACGCACCTCAACTCCAACTCTGGTGGGGGCCGATGGTAACCTCGGGAAAAGCCGTGAACGACCTTATTCTCGAATCAGCCAGTTTTGAATTCAGGTCGGTTTATCGAGATTCCGGCGAAACCGTTGGCTATGACCAAAGGGGTAAGACCGTTGACGGAAAGATGTGGCGCTCTGCTGATTTCCCGGGTCTTTCCGGGGCTGCCATCTATGAAGGGGTTTCGATAGAAGCAGCCAACGCCTACAACCAGATCATCGACTCAGCCTGCCAACTGTCCAAAGTGCGCTAACGCGAAAATCTCCGCGCGCTACTAATAGAGTTCGACTACCATCGATGGAAGTCTTCCCCAGATTAACAAACGGCCCCACGTTTCTCAGCGAGGTTCCTAGCAGCACCCACGCGCCTGTCCTATAATCCCTCCGCCGATGTCGTCATCTCCCATTCCCTCAGCCGTCCCAAAACGCTCGATGCGAACCCGTGCCCGCGACTTCTGGGCACGCGTCACCGAAGGCCTCGAAATCGAACAGCTTTGGGGGCAATTCCGCGCTGAAGCCGAAGCGAGCTACGGCCTCTATTCGAAAGATGTGGATTGGGACGTAATCCGCAGCGAAAAAAGAAGGTGGAAGCGACCGCTCCTCGCGGGTTGGGCGCTCTTCCAGGCGCTGCTGATGAAACTGTCTCCGGCGCGGCGCGTCTTGCTGCTCGTCGCGATCGTTCTTCTTGTGGTTCAGCCCGAGATTCACACAGGTGAAGGCCAATCTGGTTTCAGCCTCGGCGGCCTTGGCGCGCTGATTTTATTTTTACTCTTGGCACTTGAGCTTGCCGACCGCGTCACCATGAAACGCGATCTAGAAATCGCGCGCGAAATTCAGCAGTGGCTCGTCCCCGATCATCCGCCGCATGTTGCTGGCGCCGACATCGCCTTCGCCACTCGCCCGCAAAACACGGTCGCCGGCGATTACTACGACGCGTTCACCCGCCCAGCCCCCGGAGGCGCCGCGAACACCGGTCCGCTTATCATCGCTGTTGCGGATGTCGCCGGGAAAAGCGTCCCCGCGGCACTGCTGATGGCTACTTTTCAAGCCAGCCTTCGCGCGCTTGCCGCCACGCCAGCCTCGCTCGATGAAATCGTCGCCGGCCTCGAACGCTACGCTCGCGCCCACAGCCTCGAAGGCCGCCGCTTCACCACCGCCTTCATCGCCGAAATTGAGCCCACTACGCGCGAGATGCGCTTCGTCAACGCCGGCCACAACGACCCAATTCTGCTGCGCCCTTCCGGCCAAATCGAACGGCTCTCGACAGGCGGACCGCCGCTAGGCCTGCCGCTCTTCACTCCGGAGGAGGTGCCATATCAATCCGGCCGCGTCCAGCTTCAGCCCGGCGATCTTCTATTCATTTTCACCGACGGAGTCATCGAAGCCGTTAACCAATCGGACGAAGAATATGGTGAGCGCCGATTGCTACCTTGTCTTCAGATTGCGCCGGCGGATGCTTCAGCTGCCGACGTCCTGCGCCGCGTGATGTTCGACGTCAACACATTCGTCGGCCACGTTCGCCAGCACGACGACATCACCTGCCTCGTCCTCCGTGTCACCGCCTAACCTGAAGCGCCACAAATCGCTCGAGAATTCACTCTGTGCGAAACCTCCGAACTTCCCCCGCCCACCGTTTTCCCGCATAATTTCAATATGAACGGCCGCCAACTCGCCGACCACATCTGCCGCATCCTGCGCGATCGCGGCCACCAGGCCTATCTCGCCGGCGGCTGCGTCCGCGATATTCTGCTCCGCCGCGAGCCAGTCGATTACGACGTCGCTACAGACGCCACGCCCGACCGCGTGCAGGAGCTGTTTCCTAAAAGCCTCGCAGTCGGTGCAAAGTTCGGAGTCGTGATCGTCACCGACGGCCCCACGCAAGTGGAAGTCGCAACTTTCCGCTCTGACGTTGGCTACACCGACGGCCGCCATCCCGATCGAGTCGAATACGCCCGCTCGCCGGAAGAAGATGTAAAACGCCGCGACTTCACCATCAACGGCCTGATGCTCGACCCGTTCTCGAATGAAGTTCTCGATTTCGTGGGCGGCGAGAAGGATTTGCGCGCCGGAATCATTCGCGCCATCGGAAATCCCGAAGATCGCTTCCGCGAAGACAAGCTGCGCATGATTCGCGCCGTGCGATTTGCCGCGCGTTTCCGATATGCAATCGAGAGCGGCACTTTCGTTGCGATCACGAAACTCGCGCCCGATATTTTCCAGGTTTCCGCCGAACGCATCCGCGACGAGCTGACCAAAATCCTCACCGAAGGCGCCGCTCGCCGCGGCTTCGAGCTTCTCGACGAAACCAAGCTCCTCCTCGAAATCCTGCCGGAAATCGCGCGCATGAAAGGCGTCGAACAGCCGCCGCAATTTCATCCCGAAGGCGACGTCTGGATTCACACGCTAATGATGATCGAGCAGCTGAAAGCAGGGTGTGCGCTCACGCTCGCCTGGGGCGTCCTGCTTCATGACGTCGGCAAGCCTCCCACTTTCACTCCGCCGTCGGGCCCAAACAGCCGCATCCGTTTCGATCGCCACGTCGAGGTCGGCGCCAAAATGGCGGAAGAGATCTGCCGCCGCCTGCGCTTCTCCAACGACGACACGGCGCAGATCGTCGCCCTCGTCGCCAATCACTTGCGTTTTAAAGACGTCGCTCAGATGAAACTCTCCACCCTGAAGCGCTTCGTGCGGCTCAATCATTTCGAGGAGCACCTCGAACTGCACCGGCTCGACTGCCTCTCCAGCCACCGGAATCTCACCGCCTACGATTTCGTCCAGCGCTTCCTGGCGGAGACTCCCGCCGAGCAGGTCCACCCTCCGCGCCTCCTAACCGGCGAAGACCTCAAAGCCCTCGGCTACCCGCCGGGACCACGCTTCAAAGAAATTCTAGCGGCCTTGGAAGACGCTCAACTCAACGGCACGATCCACAACCGGGAAGAAGCCCTCAGGCTCATCCGAGATAATTTTACGGCTTCACCCGGATAGACGTAACTGTCTTGCTGTACGCACTATACAAGCCGTCGGCCGACCGCCAAGGCCACACGAAACTTGCAATCCGATGTTGAGTCTGATACACTCACTAAGACTTATAACGCGCAACGAAACCCTCTCAATCCTTTTTGCTTTTCCCTGCATCTAAGTCATTACAGCGGCCGATAAGCTGCTGTAGGATTTATTCGGATTTATAGCTTTATAGGCTCAAAGGGGGACACAGTGAGTAAAACAACTAGAGTGGTTCCGCAAGAGCTCCCCATCCTGCCGGTGCGTGATACGGTTCTGTTCCCGGGCGCGGTGATGCCGCTGCCTGTGGGCCGCGAAAGCTCCCTGGCATTGCTGAATTCTTTGGACGGGCCGGAGAAACTCCTCGGGGTCGTAGCGCAGCTCGATCCGCGCGTGGAGAATCCCGTTGGCTCCGATCTGCACAGCGTGGGAACTCTCGCAAAAGTACATAAGATGGTGCGCATGCCCAACGGAAACGTGGTCGCGTTTCTCGAGGGCCTCGACCGCATCCGCGTCACTGAAGTAGTCGGCTTGCAGCCGTTCATTCGGGCGCGCATCGAAGCGCAGCCGGACCTCGAAGATCAAACCGATGCAGAACTGACCGCGCTTCAGCGCAACGTTCAGGAGCTGTTCCGCGAAGTGGTGGCTCGTTCGCCGCAGCTTTCAGACGACTTGCAAACTGAAGTGATGAACATCGATTCGCCCGGGCGATTGGCTGACTTCGTCGCGTCCACGCTTCCGTCGCTCAACACCATGGTTCGCCAGGAGCTGCTTGAGACCTTTAGCGTCCGCAAGCGCCTGGAAACCCTGATCAGCGAGCTGACGAAAGAACGCGAAGTGCTCGAACTCCGCAACAAGATTCACGATCAGGTGCAGGAACAGGTGAATCAAAGCCAGCGCGAGTTTTTGCTTCGCGAACAGATGAAAGCGATTCAGAAGGAGCTCGGCGAATCCGACGATGGTCAGGCGGAAATCGAAGAGCTTCGCAAAAAAGTCGAAGAAGCCGGAATGACCGAGGACGCGAAGAAGGAATGCGCTCGCGAACTGAAGCGCCTCGCCAAGATGACTCCGGCTTCAGCCGAGTACATGGTCTCGCGGACGTACCTGGAATGGATGACTTCGTTGCCGTGGAATAAAACTTCCGGCACCGACGACATCAACATTCCCAAGGCCGAAGAGATCTTGAACGAGGATCACTACGACTTGGAGAAGGTGAAGGAACGCATTCTCGACTATCTCGCAGTGAAGAAGCTGCAACCCGGCATGAAGGGTCCGATTCTGTGCTTCGTTGGACCTCCTGGCGTGGGCAAAACTTCGCTCGGAAAATCAATCGCGCGAGCGATGGGACGCAAGTTCGTCCGCATCTCGCTCGGCGGTATGCACGACGAAGCGGAAATTCGCGGACATCGCCGCACTTACATTGGCGCATTGCCCGGCCAGATCATTCAGGGAATTCGCCGAGCTGAAACGTTGGATCCGGTTTTTATGCTGGACGAAGTTGACAAGCTCGGACGCGATTTCCGCGGTGATCCGGCGGCGGCGTTGATGGAAGTGCTCGACCCGGAACAGAACTCCACGTTCCGCGATCACTACCTGGACGTTCCTTTCGATCTTTCGAAGGTTCTCTGGGTGGCGACCGCGAACTGGATGGATCCAATTCCCGAGCCGTTGCGCGATCGCATGGAGATCATCGAACTCGCGGGTTACACCGAAGAGGAAAAGGTCCACATCGCGAAGCGCTTTCTGATTCCCCGGCAAACCAAGGAACATGGTTTGGCGCTGGGCGAACAGATTGAATTCACCGACGAGTCGTTGCACTACCTGATTCACAGCTATACGCGGGAAGCAGGCGTGCGAAACCTCGAACGTGAAATCGCAACGCTCATTCGCAAGCAGGCGCGGCGCATCGCCGAGGGCAAGATGGAAAAGCAAATCGTCACGCCCGAAGTGATTCGCGAGGCTCTCGGTCTCGAGAAAGTTCGCATCGAGAAGGAAGTCGAAGAGCGCGTGCAGAAACCCGGCGTTTCGGTGGGCCTTGTATGGACACCGGTCGGCGGTGACATCGTGTTCATCGAAGCCAGCAAGATGCGCGGCGGCAAGCAGTTCACCGTCACCGGGCATCTGGGCGAAGTGATGCAGGAGTCTACGCGCGCCGCTTTGACCTGGGTGCGCGCGAACGCCGAGCGTTACGGCATCGATCCGGATTTCTTCCGCAAGATCGACTTGCACATTCACGTTCCATCGGGCGCGATTCCGAAAGACGGTCCATCCGCCGGCGTCGCGATGGTTACCGCTCTCGTCAGCTTGCTGACGGGGCGACCTGTCCGGCCCCGTGTCGCGATGACCGGTGAGATTTCGCTCTCCGGAATCGTGCTGCCGATTGGCGGCGTGAAAGAAAAAGTGCTAGGCGCGAAGCGTGCGGGAATTCGCGAGGTCATTCTCCCGTCGGAGAATGAACCCAACGTGAAGGAGGACTTGCAGCCCGAAATGCTCGAAGGCGTGCAAATCCACTTCGTCCGCACCGCCGAGGAAGCCCTCGATATCGCGCTCGGCAAATTCGAGAAGCCCGTCCGGCCAGCCTCCGGCGGCTTCCCGAAAGATCAACCCGCAGCGGGCCCAGTCCACTAAGACGAAGCCCAGCTCCGAAGCCGCAATAAGCGCGGCTTCGCCTCGATAAGATAACAGCCCAAGAAAGGCCCGGGAAGGCCAAGCCCCCGGGCCTTTTCTTTTGCGCACCCCAGCCCCTGGCCTTTCGGCCCCGGTCTTATTTTTTTTCAGTCAGCCGCTTCGAGCAATCTCAACCCAGACTCCGCAGCCCATTCAAGCCAAGCATTCACTTCCGTAACGCCGGCGTCCCGCCGGCTCTTTCGACTTCTTCACCACCAGCTCCCACCCCGCAACATCTCCCCTCTCACAACGCCTCCAGTGGCACAGGCACTCCTGCCTGTGCGCAGTTATTAACTGCAAGCCCACAACAACTCCTCCACGTATCAATTGCTCCCATCCCCCATCGAACCTTTCCTATTGCGACCAACCCACGATTCAAGTACAGCTAAGACACTCGAATGCCCTACCGCCCCAGAGAACTCGTAATCCGCGCCCGCGAAGCCGCCTTCTTCCTCCTCGCCACTCTCGACCGCGACGAAATGGTCCAGCGCTTCCTCGATATGTACGCCGCCGAATTCCGCCGCCCAGGCCGCGCCGATCAACCAGTCCACTACCGCGAACAACTTCAAACCATCCGCCGCGAAGCAATCCTAGCCATGACATTAAGGGTGGAAGCCGCGCTACCGACACGCCTGAAAGTGCAAGTTTCGGTAAAGAACGCCCGTAGAAGCCCAGCGAAGAAAAAGAAGAAAGGGAAAAAGGCGGCAAAGCAAAAGAAACAACGCAGCGCAGGGCTCGAAATCGCTATCCCGTTACTCGATCTCTTCCGCGAAGAATTCTTTGTCGCCCTCGGCCAATCCCTCGGTTGGTCCCAAGACGACGCCCAGCAATTCTGGCGCGACTATTCGCTCTACGAAAAACTCTCAGCCAAAGAATCCCGCGCCAACTCTCGCCAACCCGCCCGCGGCAACGCATCAGGTCCCTTCGTCGATCGGACCGCTATGCTCCTCGATCCATCCCTGATGGACCAAGCCCGCCGAGCAGCCGGCAAATTCCAATTAGAACTCAACACCGCAGCCGACCGCGTCCTACGCAAAGTCTTCTCCCGCCGCCGCACAAATTAAGCCACACCTCAAAAGCGCCATCGCCTCTAGTGGCACAGGCACTCCTGCCTGTGCGCTTTTCACTGACGGCTAGAACACGATCACTTCCACCCGGTCGCAATCGCTACTGTCCATGCTCTGAGGTAGAATCCAGATCTCCTGACGAACTCTCAAGGACAGGTCTTGCGAGGTGGCTGATGCGTCTCCTATTGCTATGTGGGTCGGTGCTGATTGGTGCGATTGCGCTGGCCCAAACCCAGAAGTCGAGTGATGTCGCTGCGTTTGTAACTGTCGATACGCCCGTCTTCGTTCTTAAGCACGTCCGAGTCATTGATGGGACGGGTGCAGTAGCGAAGGAAGACCAGACGGTCGTGATCGCGAATGGCAAGATCCAGTCCATCGGCCCGGCTGCGTCCGGCCAA
>Ga0307477_10000783_pt1 | contig 31453 bp, 19 predicted proteins | sample atmos_gasesECM2C_FD_203316 | JGI IMG/M metagenome (GOLD analysis project Ga0307477, IMG submission 203316) | Hardwood forest soil microbial communities from Morgan-Monroe State Forest, Indiana, United States - atmos_gasesECM2C_515 | ecosystem: Environmental > Terrestrial > Soil > Temperate...
AGCTAAAGCTCCACGAGCCGAGCCCCTTGCCGAGCAGGTAGTAGACGATCAGAGCAAGCGGTATCAGCGCGAGCACCGTGGCGGCGAGGATGGCGCCCCGCGCGATGCGGTCTTTGCGCCGGCGCGCCGGGCTGAGCGCGAAGCGCCCGACGCTGTGGCCGTGCGCGCTCATGCCCCGAGCGCCGCGCTGGCCGGGGTGGCGTTGTCGGCGAACTCGCTCGCGCGCCGCTTCGGCGTCTTGCTGCGCGCCGCGCGGATCACAAGCACGCGCGCCCCCACGTTGACCAGCAGCGTCAGCACGAACAGCACGAGCCCTGCCGCGAACAGGGCGTTGCGGTGCAGTTCCTGGGCCTCGCCGAACTCGTTGGCGATCACGGCGGCAAGCGAATACCCCTGCCCGAACAGGTGCCCGCTCAGCTGCGGCGCGTCGCCGATCAGGATCGTCACGGCGATCGTCTCGCCGATCGCGCGGCCGAGGCCGAGCATCGCCGCGCCGGTGATGCCGCTGCGGCAGTAGGGCAGCACGGCCAGGCGGATCATCTCCCAGCGGGTGGCGCCGAGGCCGAGCGCGGCCTCCTTGTGATCGCCGGGAACCGTGCTCATCACCTCGCGCGAGATCGCGCTGACGATCGGCAGGATCATGATCGCGAGCACCAGCCCGGTGATGAAGTAGTTGGGGATCGTGACGAGCCCGCCGCCGACGAAGGGAACGCCGGAGAGCCGGTCGGCGACCCACTGCTCGGCTCCTTGCAGCTTGGGCGCCAGGAAGAAGATCCCCCAAAGCCCGTAGACGACGGAGGGAACCGCGGCCAGCAGCTCGATCAGCACCGTGACCGGCCCGCGGATTCGCCGGGGCGAGAGCTCGGTCACGTACAGGGCGGTCGCCACCGCGACCGGCACACCGACGATCAGCGCCAGCCCGGAGGTGATCAGCGTCCCGACCAGCAGCGGCAGCGCGCCGAATTTGTTGGCGCTGACGTTCCAGTCGTTGCCGAAGGTGAAGCCGAGCACGCCTTCCTTTTCGAAAGCCGGGGCGGCTTCGCCGACGAGGCGGATGAAGAAGTAGACGATCAGTACGAGGATCGCGGCCGCCAGCGCGGTGAGCCCGTACTTCAGCGCGCGGTCGGGAAGGCGCGCAAGCGGCGAGCGCTCGAGCATCGAGCGTCCGCCGCTTGCAAGTGAGCCTGCCTCCACGCGCTTCTCAGCGCCTCGATCCGCGCGCCCCTGCCACCTCAGCCGCGAGGATGCGGCGAGCGATGGTGTGGCGTTCGGATCGAGGCACGGTCGATCAGCCGATCGCGGCGCCGTTGCACTGCAGTTCTTTGACCGCAGCCTTGGACTTTTCGAGGATCGCGCTCGGCAGCGCCGCGTAGTCGGCCTGGGCAAGGATGCTCTGACCCGTGCCGAACCCGTAGTTCAGGAACGCGACGACCCCCTTGGCGGCCGCTTCGCCGCCGGGGATGCCAGCCTTGCACATGTCCTTGTAGACCACGATGAAGGTCTGCGAGGTGATCGGGTAGGCCTTCGGCGAGGACGGGTTTTTGATTTTGAACCCGAGGTTCGCCGGGACTTCTACGCCTTCGGCGGCGGCGCTGGTCGATTCAAGCGACGGTTCGATGTAGGCGCCGGACTTGTTCTTAACGCTGGCGTAGGTGAATTTGTGCTGCAGCGCGTAGGCTTGCTCGACGTAGCCGACGGCCCCGGTGGTCTGCTGCACGGCGCCGGCGACGCCGGCGTTGCCCTTGGCTCCCGTGCCGGTCGGCCACTGCACGTCCTTGCCTTCGCCGACCTTGCTCATCCATTCCGGATCGGCGGCGGCCAGGAAGCCGGTGAAGCCGGCGGTGGTGCCCGAGGAGTCGGAGCGGTGGACCACGGTGATCGCGGTGCTAGGTAGCGAGACCCCCGGGTTCAGCGCCTTGATCTCGGCGTCGTTCCAGGTCTTGACCTTGCCGAGATAGATGTCGGCGATCGTCTTGGCGTCGAGCTTGAGCCCGCTCTGCACGCTCGGGAGATTGTAGGAGACGGTGATTGCGCCCAGGAACATCGGCAGCTGCTGCACAGCCCCGACCTTTTCGAGCGTGGCAATGTCGGCGGGCTTCAGCGGCGGGTCCGAGGCGCCGAAGTCGACGGTCTTGCCCTCCAGAGCGGTGATGCCGGCGCCCGAGCCGACGGGCTGGTAGTTGACGGTCATGCCGGAGCTCGAGCCCCACTGCTGGTAGACCGGGGCCGCGAAGGTCGAGCCGGCGCCGGAGATGGTCGCGGACGATGAGCTGGTCGAGTTGCTGCCGGTAGTGCTGGATTCTTTGGATTTGCCGCACGCCGCAACGCCAAGCGCGAGCAGCGCGCAGCTGGCGAGCGCCCCGATCTGGTTCTTGCTCACAACTTCTCCTCTGACTGGGATTTCGAGGGCCCAGGGGCAATCGGCCCGCTGCGCCGGCTCAGTGTCCGGTCAGTCTGTTCGATCGCTGTGATAGCCGTTGTGAATATCTTGTGAAAGCACGGCCGGGGCGACCAGCGGCTGGGGCTGGAAGCGGTAGCCGAACCCGGGATGGGTGTGGATGAAGCGCCGGTCGGGCATCGCCGCCTCGAGGTTGCCGCGCAGCTTGCTCACGTACACGTCGACCGAGCGGTCGCCGCGGCGCAGCTCGCCCCCCCAGACGGCCTCGTACAGTTCCCTGCGCGTGAGAATCGTCCCTATTTGCCGGACCATCGCCACGAGCAGCTCGAATTCGCGGACGGACAGGGTGAGGGGCCGGCCCGCGGCGAGCACGAGACCGTCGCTGAGCCTGACCTCGAGCTCACCAGCGTAAAGGACGGTCGCGTCGTCATGCTCGACTCCCACGACCGAGCAGCCTCGCGCAAAGCGGTGCCCAGGTTCGTTTAGAAGTCGTGATCCACTCGTAAAGAACCTGTGAAGGCAATCGAGCAGTCGGCATCGACTCCCCCGCTCGCCCTATCCTGCCCTGTCCGATGCCTTTCCTAAACCGCGAATACGACCCAACGCTGATGTCCCTAGTCGAGGAGGCCGGCCGCAACGTGCAGCGCTCGGGCCTGCTGCTGCGCGATCTGCTGGCGGAGTTCCCCGAGCGCAACACCTTGGCCCAGGACCTGAAGGTGTGCGAGCAGGAGGGCGACCGGATCACCCACGACATCATCCACCGCCTAGCCGACCGCCGCCGGGTCAGGGCGCCGTTTCAGGCCGGCGATGGCTACGCGCTCGCGACCGCGCTCGACGACATCGTCGACAACGTCGAGCAGGTGGCCGCGCAACTCGGCCTGTACGGCGTCGAGGCGGCGATGGAGCAGGCGCTCGACTTTGCCGAGGTCCTTGTCGGGGCGGGCGAGCAGATCGCCAGAGCCCTGCGCTGCCTGCGCACCGGCACCGACATGGCGCCGAACCTGGTCGAGATCCATCGCCTGGAGAACGAGGGCGACCGCCTGCAGCGGGACGCCGTCGCCTCGCTGTTCGCCGGCGGCATCGACCCGATGGTCGTGATCCGCTGGAAGGACATCTTCGAGTCGCTGGAGGCCGCGGTCGACGCCTGCGAGACGGTCGCGCACGTGCTCGAGGGGATCACGCTCAAGCAGCAGCGCCCGCGCCGGTAGCGGTCAGGCGCTCGGCACTTGCTCTGGAAGTCCGCCCGCTCGCGCTGGTGGGCTCCGGCGCTCGTGCTGGCGCTGGCCGCCGCGATTCGCCTCGCGGTCGCGCTCGCCTACACCCCTGGGCTCTTCTACTTCGACTCGTGGCTGTACCTGGGCATGACCAGGGCCCATCCGGTGCTGTTCGCGCCCGACCGGCCAAGTGGATATCCCCTGCTGCTGAAGCTGTCGTTGTCGGCGACGGGGACCGTGGCGGCGGTGCCGGTGCTCCAGCATCTCGCCGGGCTGCTGACGGGGTTGCTCGTCTACGTGCTGGTGAGGAGGTTGGGGGTGCCCCGCTGGATCGCCGTTACGGCGATGGCGCTGGTGGCGTTGGACGGGTACACGATCGCGCTGGAGCAGCACATCCTGCCGGAAGCGCTCTTCTCGCTGGCGCTAGTGGCAAGCGTCGCGGCGCTGCTGCTTGCCGGCCCGCGGTGGCGGATCGCGCTGCTCAGCGGCGCGCTGCTGGCGTGCGCGATCCTGCTGCGCACGGCGGGACTGTTCGCCGTTCCCGTCTGGCTTGCCTTTCTGCTGTTTGGGCCCCCGAGCGCCGCCCGTGGTCGCGCTGCCGGCGTCGCCGCGCTGGCGCTGCCGCTGATCCTCTATATGTCGCTTCATGCGCTCGCCACCGGGCAGTTTGCGCTGAGCGAGTCCGACGGCTGGTTCCTCTACGGCCGTGTGGCGTCGATCGGGGGCTGCGGGCAGATCGCCGTCCCGCGGGCGGCGTCGCTGGTGTGCCGCGAGCCGCAACTGAAGGGAGCGCAGGACCCGAGCGAATACGTCTACTCGCCGTACTCCCCGGCGCGGATCGCCTTCGGGCCGCTGTCCGGCGACTCCTCGCGCGTGGTGGCGGCCAACGCCGCGCTGCGCGAATACGCATTCGCGGCGATCGAGCAGCGCCCAGGCGCCTACCTGCGGCTGGTCGGCTCGGACTTCCTGCGCTTCTTCGAGCCGGGCGCGTCCTCGCCGGGCCGCGAAGACCTGACACTCGAACTGCCGCCCGCTGACCTCCTGCTCTATTGGGACGACCCTCCGCTGCGCCGCGATCTGCTGCCGAGCTACCGCCCCGTCCTGAAAGGCTCGGTGCTTGCGCGCGCGTATGTCGATCGCGTCCGCCTGCCCGGTTGGCTGCTCGGTGCGCTGCTGCTCGCCTCCCTCGTCAGGCTGGCGGTCGCGCTGCGCTCGCGGACGCCGCAGAGTCGCCGCACGGCCGGCGCGATCCTCCTACTCGCGGGGGTCGCGCTCGCGATTCTGCTCGGGTCGGTGGCGAGCACCGCCTTCCGGTTGCGCTACCTGACCCCGGTCGCCCCGCTGCTCGTATGCGCGGGAGCCCTCGCCCTCAGCCCGACCGCGCCCAGCCCCGGGTCAGGTCGGCGGCGGCTGTCTGCCTGATACTGTCCCGTCGCTATGTCCGCAAGCCATGCCGCGCCGGCGCGCGGCCAGTGGGTTTGTCTGGCCCTCGTTGCGGTCACAGCGAGCTTCGCGCTATGGCTGGCCGGTGCCGCGTCGGCGCAGGCGAGCGCCGTCTCCTTTGCCGGCGCTGTCAACTACCCGCTCGACTCCCCCGCGGCGGCGATCGCCGTCGGCAAGCTCGTCAATACAGGAAACTCCGACGTCGTCACCGTCGAGCCGACCACCAACGAGGTGTCGATCTACCTCTCCCGCCCCGACGGGACGCTCGAATCGCCCAAGGACATAACTGTCGCCGGCGAACCGAAGGCCGTTGCGATCGCCGACGTCACCGGTGATGGCAACAACGACATAGTTGTCGCGGGTACGGGCGAAACGATCACCGTGCTGCCCGGTAACGGCGACGGCACCTTCGGCACGCCGATCGTCTCGAAAACCAAGGCCACCGACGTGCTCGGCCTCGCGCTCGGCCCGCTCGCGGGCGGGTCGCGCCTGGATCTCGTGACGGCCGACGGAATCGAGCAGGCGGACCCGGGCTACGGAGCGATCGCCACCTATCTCAACAATGGCAAAGGCGAATTCATCGAAGTGCAGACCTATACGGCTTCCGCCTCCTTTCACAACCCGGTGACCTCGGTCAAAGTCGGTTACTTCCACGGGTCGAACAACCCGCTGGATGTGGTCGCCGCGTCGACCGGGTGTAGCTACCTTGGCAGCGAAGGCGAAGTGTGGGTGTTCAAGGGCGCCGGCACCGGCGTCCTTGACCCTGAACCGACCGCGAAGGCCGTCGACAGTTGCACGGTTGGCATGAACGTGGGCGAAGTCGACCAAACCCCCAACCACCTGCCCGACGTGGTGACCTCCAACGAAGCGCCCGGGGGAGAAGGCTACGTCGCGACGTTGACGGGCAAGGGCAACGGCGAACTGAACGCGGCCACGACCTCCGCGAATATCGCTGCGCCGACCGGGATAACCCTGCCCGACCTGACCGGCGACGGCCACCCGGACGCGGTCGTCGGCGCCAGGGGGGACGTCGTCGTGCTCGAAGGAAACGGGGCCGGCGGGTTTGCCAACCCGGCGAGCTTCGCCGTCGACGGCCAGCCCGTCGGCGTCACCTACGGCGACTTCAACGGCGACGGCAGGCCCGACGTCGTGACCGCCAACGCCCCGAGCGCCAGCGCCACAAACGGCGACATCTCGGTGTTGATGAACACCACGGCGCCCGCGACGACGACCGCGGTCGCGTCGCCACCCCCGCCCCCATTTCCCGATTGCGCCTATCTGACGCTGCCGGGCGCCGGCAGCCTGTTCGGGGTGGGCACGCCGGTCAAGCAACTCGATCCGCTGCCGATGACCGTCGAAGTCAGGGCCAGCCTCGACTCGGTGTCGACCTGCGCGAGCAAGGGGGAGCAGGTCTCCCCTTGGTACATCTTCCCCGACTACACCGTCTTCCCGCCCGACCCGGCGACGGGCATCGGCGAGTTCGACTTCGAGTTCAACTCACGCACGTGGAACTCGATCTCCCCTCAGTCGCGCGCGTCGAACCCGGCGCGGCTCCAGTCGCGGACGCTCTTCAGCGACAACGGCATCGCCGTCAAGACCGACTACTCCACGAGCTTCACGATCGCCCCCGACGGCAGCATCACGCTGCCGATCGCGATCCTCGAGGGCAACCTGCAGAGCGCGCTGCTGATCGACTCGCCGCCCCAGTACTTCGCGCTGTACTCCAAAGACCGCTCCGAACTGGCCGCCAAATTCAACCCGAAGGACTTCATCAAAACCTTGTTCACGCTCGAGCAGGTGGTGGCGGTGCCGGTGGCGATCTACATCACCGCGGCGTCCGTCGCCTCGGAGATGGTCGAGGGCTGGTACCAGCTGTTCAATGCCGGCATGTTCCCCGGGACGACGTTCGAGGACAGCCAGACCTACGAAGAAGACCTGATCGACGCGCTCGGCTCCTCGATCGGGGTCTCCCACCTGACAGCGCTGGGCGCGGCGCTCGGCCTGAACAAGAGCGCATCGGGCTCCGGCCTGGGCCGCCCGATCCCGATCGGACCCTCGGCGGTCGCGGCGGCGGGTGGCCTCTCGATCGGCACGGTGCTGGTCGCGGTGCTCGTGCTCGCGCGCCACCACCACGGCGTGCCGCCGGGCGCCGCGGGCCTGGCGAGCGCGGCCGCGCTCCATACGACCCCGGTGAGGCGCGTCGCGCGCCGAGCGCTGCGCCGCGCGCCGCTCCCGCGCGGCGAGCTGCCCGCGGTGCTCAGGAGCACGCTCGCGTTGGCGCTGCCCGCCTGGGTGGCCCCGCTGGTCGTCACCGAGCGGAGCCTGCGCCCGGGCTCGACGATCGACGCGATCGCCACGCACCTGCGCAACCGCCGTCGCCACGACGTGCTCCTGCTGCTGACCGGACCGGGCTACAGCGCCGAGACCAGCTTGATCGCCGACCGGGGTTTCGCCGGTGCGGCGGTACGGCTTCCGAGCCGCCTCGCCCCTGGCCGATGGGTGCTCGCCGTCGAGGATCTCTCGGCGGTGCGCCTCGCCCACGGCAACAAGCTCGTCGGGCATCCCGAGGACCGACTGGGTGTGTTCACCGTCTCGGCGCGCCGCCGCCGCGGCCCGGGAGCTGCCTGAGCGATCGGCAGGTGTGCGCTCGCCGACGATCGGATAACCGATTCCGCCCCCTATCGCGCTCGGTCAGAGCGACACCGCCGGGGCGCTCGCTTCCAGCGTCGCCCCGCCGGCGCTGCCGATGAAGAACGCCTGGAAGGGTGCCGAGGCACCGGCGGCGAGGCTTGGCAGGATCGCGCGCGCGGCCGCGACGATCGCGCTCCCGCGGCGGGCGATCACGAACACGGGCAGGTTGCTTTGGGCGATCCGCGAGCGGTTGCTCACCGTCCCTGCGGCCCCCTGTCCGTTGTTGGGGTCTTCGATCGCGTGCAGCCCGGAGATCGCGATCCGCGGAGCTTCGCCGGAGAGGGTGTCCGCTTCGCCGACCTCCGCGCTGCCACGGGTCGGCTCGCCGTTGGCGGGAACCTGGTCGTCGACCCAGGTGAGCGTGCTGTGCGCGGCAAGCGAGGGTATGGAGGTCAGGGCCGCTTCCAACCCGGCTGAGTCGTTCTCGTACACGACACGCCCGCCGGCGTCGCGCACGTCGATCGCCAGCGGCACCGCGCGAAGCGCGCTGCCAGAGTCGTTGCGCACCGTCACCGCGACGGCCGCGCCTTCGGAGTCGTGCACGACGGCGACGGCGAGCACCGCGACGGCCCGGCTGGCCGTGGCGATCCGCAGCCCCTTTTGGGAGAACGTGACCCGCTTGGCTTCGTGTTCGAGCCGGGCGCTCTTTTCCTGGGTGGACTCGCACCCGCCCAGCCCGACAGCGACCGCCAGCCCGGCGAGGGCGACCGAGCTCCAGCGAGCGGCTACAGCAGGGCGCCGCAGGCGCCCCCCTCCCCGATGGCTGCGATCGATTCGCGTCCCGCGGGCGTGAGAGACCAGCAGCCGCCGGCCTCTCACCCGAAGGCTCCGCTGACGTACTCGCGCGTGCGCTCCTGCGTCGGCCGGTCGAAGACCTGCTCGGCGAGCCCGTACTCGATCAGCTCGCCGAGGTGCATGAAGGCGACGTGATCGGCCACGCGGAAGGCCTGCTGGAGGTTGTGGGTGACGATCACGATCGCCACGCTCTCGCGCAGCGAGACGATCAGCTCCTCGATCGTGGCGGTCGAGATCGGGTCGAGTGCCGAGCAGGGCTCGTCGAGCAGCAGCACCTCGGGCTCGGCCGCGAGCGCGCGGGCGATGCAGAGTCGCTGCTGTTGCCCGCCGGAGAGCCGCAGCGCGGTCCGGTCGAGGTCGCCGGCGACCTCCTCGTAGAGCCCGGCACGCCGCAGCGCGTGCACGACGGCGCGCTCGATCTCAGGCGTGCGCCGCCGCCGGCGCCGCCCGCGCGCGGGCGACTGCTCGGCCAGCGCGTAGGCGACGTTGTCGAAGATCGACATCGGAAAGGGATTGGGTTGCTGGAAGACCATCGAGACGCGCCGGCGCAGCGAGTTGACCTCCAGCGCATGGACGTCCTGCCCGTCGAGCGCGATCCGCCCGGCGCGCGCGGCCCCGTCGGTGATCTCGGTGAGCCGGTTGAGCGAGCGCAGCAGCGTCGTCTTGCCCGACCCCGAGGCCCCGATCAGCGCCAGCACCTCCCCCTGGCGGACGGTCAGCGAGACGTCGCGCACCACCCAGTTCTCGCCGTAGGCAAGCCAGACCGACTCCAGCGCCATCCGCTCGCGTACGGAGGCGACCGGGGGCCGCGCCGCGCGCAGCCGGGCCGTCTGGGAGCGGGTCGCCGCGGGGGGCGGGTGCCCGTTGCCGCTCGCCGCCCCCGGCGCCACGGTCGGCGCGCGGTCGAGGGCGATCCGGCGGATCGGGGGAGGCATCAGCGGGTCCAAGGCACTCCCCAACCGAGCGCGCTCCAGATGCTGCGCCGCGCACCGCCGCGCTCGCGGCTGATCCAGGTCGCCACGCCGTTCAGCACCAGCACGATCAAAAGCAGCACGAAGGCGGCGGCGTAGGCCTTTTCGTGCGAGTTGCCCTCCCCGGCCGGGGACTCGTAGTAGATGTAGCTGGTCAGCGTCGCTCCGGTCCCGCGCAACAGTCCGAGGAAACCGCTGTTGGGTTCGGTGTTGACGCCGCCGCCCAGCAGGATCGTGATGATCGCGGTGTCGCCGACGATCCGCCCCATCGCCAGCACGCCTCCGGTCGCCGAGGCGCTCCGGATCGAGGGCAAGAGCACGTGGCGGATCGTCGTTATCCGCGTCTTGCCGAGCGCGTGGGAGGCCTCGCGCACCCGCGAGGGCAGCAGTCGCAGCGCCTCGTAGTTAGCGGTTACGACCAGCGGCAACGCGAGTACCCCCATCGTGATCCCGGCGGTCAGAAAGGAGATGCCGGTGACCCCGCCGCTAACCGAGCTCTCGCTAAGGAAGCTGAGGACCCCTTGGGAGAAGACCAGCAGCCCGAACAGCGCGAGCACCACGCTCGGCACCCCGGCGAGCATCTCCAGCGTCGACTCGACCGCGCGCGCGAGCCAGCGCGGTCGCGCGTACTCGCTCAGCCAGACGGCGATCCCCATCCCGACCGGCACGGCCAGCGCGGTGCCGATCGCGACGATGATCAGCGTCCCGACGATCGGGTCGCTAAACCCACCGCTCCCCTGCTGGGTGATCTCGGGCTTCGGCGAGCTCACGAGCATCGACGGCTTCAGAAAGGAGACCCCCTTGACCATCATGTAGAGCACGATCCAGGCGGCGATCAGGCACAGCCCGACCCCGGTCGCCCAGCACAGCCAATAGAAGATCCGGTCGGCAAGCGGCCAGGAGCGGGTGCTCTCGCGCGCCGGCCGCTCGACCGGGACGCTCGGCCGCGCCGGTTTTTGGGGTACCTGGCAATCCGCCGTCGGGACCTGCTCCTCTGCCGTCGGGACCTGCGCCATCAGACCACCCCGTAGCGCCCCATCGCGCGCTTGGCCGCCCAGCCGGCAAACGAGAGCAGCGTCGCCGAGACCAGCAGGACGGCGGCGATCGCGTACAGCGTGTGCGAGAGCACCCCGATGTTCAGTCCGCCCGATTCCTGGAAGATCGTCGCCGCCAGCGGCCGGACCGGCTCGTAGAGGAATGTCAGCCCGTCGAGCGGGTTGGCGGCGAAGTCGCGGCTGCCGGCGGCCAGGTCGAGCATCACCGCCTCTCCCAGCGCCCGTGCGGTGGCGAGGATCAACCCGGCGACGATCGCGGGCCGAGCGGTGCGCAGCGACACGCGCCAGATCGTGCGCCAGCGGTTGACCCCCAGCGCCGCCGACCCCTCCTTCCAGGAAGGGGGCACGACCGCCAGCGCGTTCATCGTGATCGCGACCATGATCGGCAGGATCATCACGGCGAGGATCACCGCGCCGGTGGAGAGGTTGTTGCCGTTGAGCTGGACGACGTAGATGACCGACTGCTTACGCGAGTTAGAGATGAAGTTGTGTTCGATCCAGGGAGCGAGCGCGAGGAACCCGATCAGCCCGTAGATGATCGAGGGCACCCCGGCGAGCAGCCGCACGACCGGTTCGACGGTGCGGCGGACCGCGGGCGGGGCGAACTCGGTCAGGAACACGGCTGCCAGCGTGCTCACGACCAGCGCGATCAGCACCGCGGGCAGGGTGGTCACGATCGTCCCCCAGATCAGTGGCCAGGCGCGGAAGTAGTAGATCGAGTGCCCCGGCAGCGGCGTGTCGTCGCGCATCGCGCGCATCGAGGCGTCCGGTTCGCCGCCCGAGCCAAACCAGGCGGCCCCGTTGTGCGCGAACGACGGCCACGACTTGATCGCCACCGTCACCACCATCGCCGCGATCAGGACGAGCACGCCGACGGCAAACGCGCCGAGCGTGAGCTCGGCGCGCCTGTCCCTGCCGGCGGCCGCGCCAGCGCGCGGCCGCCGGAGCCCGAAGCCGTTCACCTCAGGCGATCGCTCCCTCTCCCTAGTGAATCGCGATCCACTGGGAGTTGATGATTTTCTTGGTGACAGCATTGCCGCTAGTCACCCATTTGATGTACTTCACCGCTTCGGCGCTCGGGTGGGTGGTGGTGACCATCCAGAAGTTACGCACGCCGGTGTACTGCCCCGAGCGAGCGTTGCGCAGATTGCAGGCAACCCCTTGGTAGCCGACCGCGTTGACGCCGGGTGTGTAGGCAAAGGAAACGAACCCGACCCCTTGCTTGTCGGCGCTGACGGCGTTCTGCTCCAGCCCGTTTGAGGTCTTGGCGGTGGCGCTCGGTGAGATCTTCAGGTATTCGCCGAGGAAGATGTGCTGGAAGGCGTCCTGCGTACCGGAGGCCCCGTCGCGGTCGAACAGGTCGATCGGCCCGCTGATCTGCGCCCCTGGAACTTCGCTCCAGTCGCGCGTGCGCCCGGTGAAGATGCTTTCGACCTCCTGCGTGGAGAGGTTGGAGATCGGGTTGGCCTTGTTGGTGATGATGCAGACGCCGTCGCGGGCGATCTTGGTGAAGATCAGCCCTTTCGGATCGACCCCCTTGATCGGGTCGCGCGAGGAGTCGCCGACGTCGAAGCGCCCGCTGGCGGCGCCGGCGATGCCGATGTCGCTCTCCCCGCCCAGAACCTGCGGTTCGGGGACTTTCGGGAACGCTTTATGATAGGCGGAGGCGAGCTCCTTGGCGAGCGGCAGGACCGAGGTCGAGCCGCCCTCGATCAGCCGCTTGGCGGCGATCGCGCCGGCGGGTGCGGCGAGGCCGACGAGCAGCCCGAGCAGGGCTAGCAGGGTACGGTGCTTACTGGTGCGGTGCGCTCGCACAGGTCTGGCTCCTTTGCGTTAGGTGTGATCTAGCGTCGATATGTGAACGTCGTGTTACGACCCATGTGCCTGCCGTAACGTGTGTGCGGTAGGCCCTACCGTCAGCGCCCACACGGCTCCGCACGGTAAGCCTGCCGTCGAGCCGCCACGACGTTGTTTTGTTTTTGTGAACGAGATTGCTTTCGCGAGGTGCAGCTGTGATGCTGGCGCCGCCGTGGCCCCGCCCGTGCCTGACGGTTGACGGGGAATGCGTGTGACAGCGACTTGCCGCCGAAGCACCAACGTACCGAGCTGGCGGTTTGCGGTCGCGTGGCGCAACCTCGGTTCGCACAGATAGATGACAGACGAGCACGACACCCCTTCAGAGCCTTCGCAGGAGGCCAAAGCCGGCGAGCGCACTCGTCCGGGCGCGGGCGCGTCCGGCAACGGCTACTCGCGCGCCGGGGCGGCGCGCGTGCGCTCGGGCCTGGCCAAGCGGCGCAACCCGGCGCTGGTCCTGCTCGGGGACGTCGCCCAGGCCGCGCGTCGGATGCTGCTGCGCGATCCGGTCAGCACTTTCCTGCTGCTCGCCTCGGCCGTGCTGGCGATCGCGTTCGCCACCCTGCTCGGGGACATCAAGCCGGCCAGCTCGGGTCGCCCGGTCCCGCTCTCCACGATCGAGGCGCTGGCCCACCGCCGCCAGGTGGCAAGCGCGGTCATGCTCGATCACGACAGTCGCGTCGAGGCGATCACCGCCACGACGGCGCCGCAGCTGCTCCCCGGCGGGGTACCCCCGGCGCCCACGAGCCATACAGAAATCGTCGCCGCCAAGTCGCGCAAAGGCAGGCCGAGCACGCGCACCGTCGTCACCCAGCCCCCAGCCGCCGGCGTGCAGCAGCACCTGTGGGCGGCCTACCCGGCCTCCGGCGCGCAGACGGGCCAGATCCTGACGACGCTCTACTCGAGCGGCGCGGCGGTCACGATCGACCAGCAGTCGGGCAAGCCGACCGAGACGATCCTCGTCCAGTTCCTGATCCCGATCCTCCTGCTGGTCTGCCTGTTCTCCTTCTTCACCCGCCTGGGCGCCGAGGGCGCCGCCGGGGGAATCGCCGCGTTCTCGCAGTTCACCGGCAAGGGCAAGCGCAAAGGCAAGGGCACGGCCCACCAGATCACCTTCGCCGACGTCGCGGGCGCCGGCGAGGCGGTGGCCGAGTTGCGCGAGATCCGCGACTACCTGGCCGAACCGGGCAAGTACCTGGAGGTAGGAGCGGCGGCCCCGAAGGGCGTGCTGTTGGTCGGCCCTCCTGGAACGGGAAAGACGCTCCTGGCCAAGGCGGTCGCCGGCGAGGCCGACGCGGCCTTCTTCTCGCTGTCGGGCTCGGACTTCGTCGAGAGCCTCGTCGGCGTCGGCGCGGCGCGCGTGCGCGACCTGTTCCGCAAGGCGCGCAAGGCGGCGCCGGCGATCATCTTCATCGACGAGCTCGACGCCGCGGGCCGCAAGCGCGGCGCCGGCATCGGCCAGGGCAACGACGAGCGCGAGCAGACGCTCAACCAGATCCTGGTCGAGATGGACGGCTTCGCCGGCGACGGGGGCCTGGTCGTGATGGGCGCCACCAACCGCCCAGACATCCTCGATCCGGCCCTGCTGCGCCCGGGCCGCTTCGACCGCCAGGTCGTGATCGACACCCCCGACGTGCACGGTCGCCTGGAAATCCTGCGCCTGCACGGCGGCAAGCGCCCGCTCGCGCCGGGTGCCTCGCTGGAAGAGGTCGCCAAGCAGACCCCCGGCTTCTCCGGCGCCGAGCTTGCCAACGTGGTCAACGAGGCGGCGCTCCTGTCGGTGCGCGACGGCCGCGCGGAGATCGACCAGCACACCTTGGAGGAGGCGATCGACCGCGTCGTCGCCGGCCCGGCCAAGAAGCACATCCTCACCGAGTCCGAGCGCTGGCTGATCTCGATCCACGAGTCCGCCCACGCCGTCGTCACCGACGCCCTGGGCCACACCTCCTCCACGCGCAAGCTCTCGATCGTCGCCCGCGGCCGCCAGCTCGGCACCGCCGCGCACATGCTCTCCGACCGCGACCAGGTGATCATGTCCGAGCCCGACCTGCAGAGCCAGCTGGTCGTGATCCTGGCGGGCATCGCCGGCGAGCGGATCGCCTTCGGCCACGTCTCCACCAGCGCCAACGACGACCTGCACGCCGCCACCACGCTGGCGCGCAGCATGGTCACCTCCTACGGGATGTCCGAGGCGCTCGGGATGGTGACGATCGGCGAGAAGGGCGGCGAGGTGTTCCTCGGCGCGAGCCTGCAGGACCTCGGCTCGGTCGGCCCGGAGACGCTGAACGTGATCGACAACGAGGTCGAGCGCCTGGTCGGCGACGCGGTGGCGCGCGCCGAGGCGGTCCTCGAGCGCAACTGGGCGACCGTGGAGGAGACCGCGCAGGCCTTGATACAGCAGGAGACGCTGTCCGGCGCGGCGCTCGAGGCGGTGCTCTCGACGGTGCGGGAGACGAGCCTGGAGGAGCTGCGCGAGGTGCGCCGCGCTCCGCGTGAGATCGAGCCGGGCGCGTGAGCCGCCGGCGGGCGAAGCCCCCTTCGCCGGCGATGGCCGTGGCGCTGGCGGCGCTCGTGCTGTCCACGACGGGCCTGGCCGACGCCGCGCGCCAGGCGGTCGTGGCGGCGGTGGCGGGCCACCCGATCAGCGCCAGGCCGCGCGCGGGCGCGATCCTGCTGTTGGGTCGCGGCGGCAAGTTCCCGGCGGCGGCGATCCCGACGGTGCGCGACGCGGCGCGGGTCGGGGGTAGGACGGCGGCGCAGCTGGAAGGGACCTGCCAGCCCGACACGGTGGACATCGGCACGTGGTGCCTGGAAAGCGCGCCGTTCCCGCTGACCAAGGAAGACCTCGGCAAGAACAACTTCGTCTGGGCGAGCAAAAGGTGCGAGCAGGAAGGGGGTTGGCTGCCCTCGGCCTCCGAACTGGTCGGCGCCGCCGAACGCGTCAAGCTCGAGTCGACGATCCACGACTCGCAGTTGACCGCGACGATCGACCTCGACCCGACGCGCGGCCTCAAGGACGAACGCGAGATGTCCTCGACGCTGGTGACCACCGAAGCGGGCTCGTTCGCGGCGGGCTTCGAGGGAGTCAGCGAAGGGGCGACCGGGAACCCGCGCCAGGGCCAGGCCGATCCGATCCCGCTGCCCGCCGACCCGTTCCCCGAATCGCTGCAGTACGTGACGGTCTACGACAACGCCAACCAGGGCGGCTTCGCCGGCTCCGAGCCGGTGATCGACCCCGAGAACTTCCGCTGCGCCTACGCGCTCAGCGCGGGCGCGATCGACAAGGGCAGCTCGTGAGTGGGCGCTCCCGACCGGATGACTGCCCAGACCCCGCACAACCCAGATCCGCGGCGGCACCGCCCGCGTGATCGCACATCGGTCTACGTGCTCGCGCTGGCCTGCGCCGCGACGCTCGCGGCAGCCGCGATCGGGGCGGGGGCCCTCGCGCCGCCGGCCGGCGCGGTGATCCTGCCGGCGCAGACGATCGACGGCCCGAGCCAGGACATCGTCGGCTTCGGCGGCGTGGCGATGGCCGAAGACGGAACCGGTGGTTTGGTGTACGTAAAGCGCGTCGAAGGGGTGCCGCACGTCTTCGTCTCGAGGTTCGTGGGCGGCCGCTGGCAGCCCCCGATCCGCGTCGACTACGAAGAGCCGTTCGCCGGCAGCTGGCCGCGGATCGGCGCGGCCGACGGGGGCGAGCTGATCGTCGTGTGGGCGACGCCGTTTGCCACCTACAAGGAAAGGCCGGTGTACGAGCTGCTCGGCTCCCTGCTCGGCCCCGGCGGCACGCGGTTCGGCCCGGCGACGATCGTCGACGGCGACATCCAGGAAGCGACCGGCGTCGCGCCGGACCTGGCGGTGAGCTCGACCGGTCAGGCGGACGTCGTCTACCGCGTGGTGGAAACGGCCCCGTCGAACATCCCGCTGCTGCGCCCCGGCGACGTCGTCGAGCAGGTGCGCGTCGCCCATTTCGACGGCCGGCGCTGGGTGGGCCTTGGGGCGGTCAACCGCAACCCGGGCAGCTCGATGCGCCCGCCGACGCCGGCGAACGCCCCGCAGGTCGCGATCGGGCCGTCCGGCAACGGCGTCGTCGTCTGGCAGGAGCCGGAAGTGGAAGGCGTGGCGCGCATCTGGGCGCGCCGCGTCTTCGGGACGGCGCTCGACTACGTGATGCCGGTGAGCGCCACGACGTTCAAGGGCGCCCCGATCGCCACCGATGCCGACGCTCCGAGCGTCGCCGTCTCAGAGCTCGGCCAGGCCGAGGTCGCCTACCGCCAGAGCGCTGCCCCCGGCTCGCCGCTGCCCGGAGCGCGGATCTTCCTGAACATCCTGCCCGACGGCGAATCGGTCGCCGGCTCGGAATTCCAAGGCGCGACGGTGCTCGACGAAAGCGCCGTGTCCGGAGGGGCGGCGGCGTTCGTCGGCCAGCCGAGCGTCGACATCGACGAAAAGCGCGACATGCGCCTGCTCTACGACGCAAACGGCGTCCCGCGAGTGATCGAGGCCAGCGGTCTCGGTCTGGTCGGAGCGGTGACGCTCGGCCCCGACTTCGCCGGCCCCGAACCGGCCGCCGTCAGCGTGATGGACCCGCAGGGCGGCGGTGCGTCGGCGTGGCCGAGCGGTGACGCCGAGGGCGACCCGGCGGTCGCGATCCGCGAGGACTTCCCTGACGGCGCCGCGCAGACGGGCCTGGTGAGCGGCGGCGCCGGCGGCGAAGTGGCGGAACTGGCCGCGGGCCGCTCGGGCCTGGGCGACGCGATCGTCGCCTTCCGCCAGGGCCCGTTCGGCGACGCCGCGGTCGTCGCCGCCGAGGTGACCGCGCCGCCGGTCCCGTTCCTGCTCACCTCTCCGCACGGCTGGATCAGGCCGTCGCAGGCGACGATCGCCTGGCAGCCCGCGACCAGCGGCGCCGCTCCGCTCTCCTACCGCGTCGTCCTCGACGGCCGCGTTCTGCGCACGCCGCCGGGCTTCTCGATGCGCCTGAACCCGCTCACCCTGGCCTCGGGCCGGCACCGCGTTCAGGTCCTCGCCACCGACCGCAACGGCCAGTCGACCCTGACCGCGCCGGCCTCGCTCGAGGTCGCCGCGGTCGCGCCAAGCGTCCAGGTGGTGCGCGTCGGCCGGCTGGGTGTGAGCGTGCGGGTGGCCGATCGCCTCGACGGAGTGGACGTGGCGGCGGTGCGGGTCGCCTTCGGGGACGGCAGCTCGGCGCGCGCGCGCAAGCGCTTCACCCACCGCTATGCCGCGCCCGGCGTCTATCGCGTGACCGCGGTCGTGCGCGACCGGATCGGCAACGGGGCCGTGGTGAAGCGCCTGGTGAGCGTGGGATGAGCGCTCGCCGGTGCTCGGCGGCGGCGGCGCTGGCGACAGCGTTGTGGTGCTCCTCGGCGGTGGCGGCGGTGCTGTGGTGCTCATCGGTGCGCGCCGACGTGTTCGAACCGATCGCCCTGGTCTCTCAGGGCCAGCTCGGCTCGAGCGCCCAACCCCAGCAGGCCGAATATGCCCACGACACGGCGATATCCGGCGACGGCCGCTATGTCGTCTTCGACGGGTCGATCGGCGGCGTCGGGGGCGTGTGGCGGCGCGACCTGCAGACGGGCGCTCTGCAGCAGGTCGCCGGGGGCGACGCCGAGCTTCCGTCGATCAGCGCGAACGGACGCTACGTGAGCTTCACGACCAACGAGGGCGCCTCGCTTGCAGAAATCACCTACGCCCTCTCCGGTCGCCCGCCCGCCGGCTCCGCGGTCGCCAAGGAAGCGGTCAACGTGTACGTGCGCGACATGACGCTCGAACCGTCTGCGAGCGAAGCGTTCGCGCTCGCCTCGGCGGTCAACGCTCCGGGCCAGCCGGTCGTTCCGCTTCAGTACCAGAGCTCCGAACCGACCCGCTACGGCGCAGCCGTGGCGGCCCGCTCGGCGATCAGCGCCGACGGCAGCGAGGTCGCCTTCGTGACGACCGCGGTCTCCGACCTGGCCGGTCCGAGCACCCCGGCGCTCCAGGTGGCGGTGCGCTATCTGGACACCCACGAAACCAAGCTGGTCAGCCGCTGCTACGCGAGCTGCCGGCAGGGAGTCGAACCGGCGGTCGGCGCGGTCGAAGCCGAACACCAGTACGGCGCCCTCTACCCCGGGGGCTCGGCGGCGTTCGGATCGCCGCCGCCATACGGCGCCTACGGCGTCTCGCCGCCGCCCGGGGCCTCACTGAGCGCCGACGGGTCGACCGTGTCGTGGATGGGGGAGGACATCGCTCAGCAGGCGGCGCTGTTGCCGGGCGAATCGCGCAGCGCGCACTACGTCGAGCCGCTGTGGCGACGGATCGAGCCGGGCTCGGAAACGGCCACCGAGCGGGTCACCGGCGGCTCGGAACCGACCAACCCGGCGTGCGTGGCAAGCGGCGAGGCATCGCTGCCGAGCACCCCGTCGGCGGCGGACCCGTGCCAGGGCCCGTTCGTCCTTGAAGAACAATCCAAAGCCGCCGGCGTCGTCAACGAAACCGGCGGGGAAACCGGCGACTTCGTCCCCCGCCTGAGCGCGGACGGATACACGGTGGCGTTCGTCTCGCAGGCGCCGTTGGTCGGGCTCGGGGAAAACTTCGGTCGCAGCCGCGACGGCCAGCCGAGCGATCTGTACGTGGCAAGTATGCGCGCCGGCCCGACGCGCCGTCAGGCGCTCACGCAGCTAACCGAGCTGGCCGGTGGAGAAGAAGCCGGCAGCGGCGACACGGCGCCGATCTTCGACTTCGAAATCTCCCCCGCCGGCGATCAGGTCGCGTTCGTCACCAGGCGCATCCAGTTCCCGCTCGGCTCCCCTGCCTATGTCAGCCCCCCCGAGCCCGAAGCCGGCCTGAACGAACTGTTCGACGCCGATCTCGCCGACGACACCCTCACGCGGGTGACGCACGGCTTTGCGAGCGCCGGCGAAGCCGGCCAGCACGCCCACCTGCCCCGGCCGGTCGGCATCGACCCCTACCCGGAAGCGGGGGACGGCGCCCTGTCGCCGTCGTTCAGCGGCGACGGCGACACGATCGCCTTCTCCTCCACGGCTGCGAACCTCGTCTACGGCGACGGCAACGCGCCGCCCGCGTCGTCCAGCGGCTCCGGTGCGCTCGACGGCAGCGACGCCTTCGTCGTGGCGCGCCACCTGTTCGCGCCGACGCCGACGCCTCAGTCGATCTCGCCCGCGCCGACGCTCTCGCTGCGGCCGGCCTGGACGTTGGCTGTGAACGCGGTGTCGCGAAGCGACGGGGAGGTCGTGCTGTACGTCTGGCCGCCGGGCGCCGGTGAGCTGCGAGCGGGCGCGCAGGCGCAGGTGCCCGTGCGGGTCGTGACGGCTCGGCGCGCGGGCGGCGGGAGACGTGGCTCGCACCCGCGCGTCGCGTCGCGGCCGGCGCTCGCCTACCGCGCGGTTGCGAGCGCCGCTCGCAACCTGACGGCGGGCGAAGAGCCGGTTGCCGTGAGGCTGAGGCTCGCCAACCGCTACGCCGCGCTCGCCCGCCAGCCGTCGGGTCTGTCGGCGACGGTGGCGGTCTCGTTCGCCGCGCCGGGTGAGCCGCTGCTGCGCGAGCGGCTGCAGGTCGTCTTCGTGCGCGCCCGCCCGCCCGCCCGCGGTGGGCACGGCGCGCGGCGTCGCGGCGAGGGGCGCAGGCGATGATGGTGCGAGCGACGAGCGCGCAAGCGAGGGGCGCGCGTGCGGCGCGCAGCGCGATCCGGGCGCTGGGCCTGGCGCCGCCGCTCGTGCTCGCCGTCGCGTTCGTGCTCGGCCTGCCCGCAGGCGCGGTGGCGGCCGAACCGGCGCCGAGCTGGCGCCTGGAACAGCCGCCCGTCCCGGGCGTCGCGGCGTCGGCCCCGCTCGCCGGGCTCGGGGCGATCGGGGACATCGAGTTCTGGGCACCCAATCGGGGCCTGTTGATCACCTCCGGCGACCCGCCGACGATCCCGCCCGGGGTGTGGGCGTACGACGGCACCGCCTGGCACGAGCTGGCCACCGTGTGCGGCGGCGTGGAAGCCACCCAGGAGGAAGGCGAATCGGGTCGGATCGCCTGGGCGGGCCCGGAGGAGTTCTGGACGATCTCATCCGGGCGTCCCGGTCAGTCCAGCCAGACCGGCGAAGTCGTCGAAATCCCTCCCCTGATCGACAACACGCTCTGCCATTTCGCGGGTGGGGCGGTCGTCGCTTCCTACGCGCACGCCGAATTCCAAGCCGACTCCTACCAGCGGATGCGCGCCGCCGCCTGCTTCTCGGCCTCCGACTGCTGGTTCGGCGGCTATCCGTTGCCCGAACCGCAGATCGGGGCGTTCCAGCTGCACTGGAGCGGCTCGGCGCTCGAAGCCGAGCCCTACCCCGGCGAAGCTCATGCGGTGCAGGACATGCAGGTGCTCGAAGGCCACCTGTACGAGAGCGTGAGGATCAAGCACGGCGACCCGGTCAGCGCCGGCGAAGAAGGCCCCGCGCCGGCACTGCACCGGATCAACCCCGAGGGCGTGCACCCGACCTTCCTCGCCGAACCGGCGCTGCCGCTGTACGGCGAAGGCGAGCTCCCCGAAGCGCTCGACTACCTCGACCTCTCGGCCGCCGACGGCGCGCTGTGGGCGGCCGCGGGCCCCAAGCCGGCCGAAGCCGGCTCGCCGGGCCAGCTGACCGTGGCGCGCCGCGTCAAAGGCGCCTGGACGCAGCTGATCGGCCCCGAACACCCGATCGGGGCGATCCTCCCTCAGCCGAGCGAAGAAGAAGCCGTGCTCGGCAACAGCCGCGGCGCGGGCGAAGTGAGGGCGCGCCAGGCCACCGTCAGCGCGATCGCCGCCGACCCGGGCACCGAAAGCGCGTGGATCGCGCTGGCGCCGCGCGAAGGCGCACTCGACCAACTGCGGGCGGTGTTGATCCACGTCTCGGCCACCGGAGAAGTGCTCGAAGAGCAGACGCTCCCCTCGGCGGCCGAACAGCGAGAAGGGATAGGTCCCAAGGGGGCGGCAGCGCGACTGTCCTGCCCGGCCCGCAACGACTGCTGGCTCGCGACCACCGAGGGCTGGCTGTTTCACCTCGCCCCCGCCGGTCAGCGCACGCTCCAGCGCGACGAAGACCCGGCGTTCGCCGGCCCGATCACCTACCGCCCGCCCGACCAGGGCCTGCCGCAGCTCCCCCCCGACGCGCCGCCGCCGGACACCTCGGGCCTGGTCGAACAGCAGATCAAATATGAACAATTCGAAGAAAAGTCCCAGGCGGCGCATGAAGTCGAAGCGGTCGTCAGCGTGCCGCTGCTCTCCCAGGTCCACAGTCGCCTGGTCGGCTCGAGCACGCTGCAGCTGAGCTTCCAGCTGGCGGTCAAGGCGCGCGTGAAGCTGCTCGCCAAGCGCCGCGGCGCGATCGTCGCGGCGACCCCGACGCGCACGCTGAAGGCGGGACGGCACACGCTCTCGCTGCGCCTAGACCCGCGACGCTGGCCGACCAAGCTCTCGCTGCGGACGCGGGCGCTTGCACCGCTGCCGACGGTCAGCTCGCGCAATCCGAACGTCGGCACGATCTCGACGGCGTTCGCAGCGTTGCCGCGAGTCCCGTTGCCGGGCACGATCGGCTCGGCGCGATGAGCCCGGCTCGCGCGAGACGGCGTGCGCCCCGCCGGCGGGACGCACGTTTCAAAGGCGCGCTCGCGGTCGGCGCCGGCGCGTGCCTGGCGGGGGTGGTCGCGCTGTTCCTGCTGGGCGCCTTCGCTGGCACCTCGCCTGCCCCCGCGGGCGCCGTCGCCGCCGCCGAAGCGCCGACGCCGCAGACCGACGCATCGGTTCCGGCCAGCGGCGTGACGATGATCGGAGCGACCCCGCTGGAAGTGCCGGGCGGCGATGAGACATGGGGCATCGGACGCGACGGCGAGAAGACCGTGCTGGTGCGCTATCTGCGCCAGGCGGGCTGGTCGCTGGGCCCGCCGTTGCCGGCGGGCTTCGCCGCCGACGCGAGCGCGCTGGCGGGCGCCCTGACGCCGGATGGCGCCGGCGCGCAGCTCGGGACCGAGGAAGGTTCGAGCGAGGTGGTGCTCGTGCGCAAGCCGGGCGGCGCCTTCGAGCCGACCTCCGCCGTCCCCAGCGAAGGCCCCTCGCTCGCCGCCGGCGAAGAACCGCTGCTCGGCTCCCACGAACAGCTCTTCACCGCGACGCGGACCCCGATGCTGGCGGCGCTCGAAGAAGCGGGCGCCAGGGCCGGCGCGCTGGTCGCCCCGGTTCTCGAGGGCGCCGGGGTCGAGCACCAGGTGCTGCACTGGGACGGCGCCAGGTGGAGCTCTGAGCCGATCGAGATACCGGCCAAGAGCAGCGGCGACTTCCGCGTGCTCGCGCTCGCGGCCAGCTCGCCCACCAACGCCTGGCTGCTGGCCCAGCTGTCCTCGAGCTCCTCCTATCCGGTCGGCGCGGTCGCCCTGTTCCGGCGGGTCGCCGAAGGCTCCGGCGCCGCCACCAAGTGGAGCTGGAAGCCGGCGCTTTCGCCGGGTGGAGAAGCGGGCGAAGCCTCGCCGCTGACGGTACCGCTGCAAAGCGAAGGCAAGGCCGCGCCGCCGGCGCACTTCACGGTCGCGGGCATCGGCGAGCCGCCGACCTCCAAGGCCCAGCTGTTGACGGTCACGAGCGAAGGCGTGTGGGTGGACGGCGAGCGCGCCGACCTCCCCGCGCAGGCGACCGGCTCCTCGACGACGATCTTCTACAGGCCCGCCGGAGAAGGCGGCGAAGTCGCCGCCAGCTGGTGCCAGCCGCGCGAAGAACAGGCGCCGGCGTGTACCTACGAACTACCCGAAGCGCTGCCCAGCGGCCCGGCTCGGAGCATCGCCTGGTCGGGCGGCGGGCCGTACGGCCAGCGGGTGATCACGGGCTTTGAAGAAGGCGTCAGCCTGAGCCTGCACGGCGAAGCATTCGAACGGGTCCTAGCGCTGGGCGGGGGCGCCAGCCCGCAGGAAGACCCGGGGGCATTCTACGGCGCCGCCTTCAGCGCCCCGAACGAGGGCTGGCTGGGCGAGGGGGTGATGCCGGTCCACCTGACCGCCGAACCGGCCGGTTCGCGACTGTCGCCGTGGCCGACGTCGTTTCGCCACCCGTTGCTTGCGATCGCACCGCAGCCGGGCGCCCCGGTCGGCTCGCTGGCAAGCGAAGCGCTGGCCGTCGGCGACCTCGGTGCGGTGGCGCGCTACAAGCCGCAGGTCGGCTGGCTGCCGGAAAGCCTGTTCGGCGTCGGCCAGCGGGTGGAGCACCCGCGCCTGCGGGCGGTCGCGTGGCCGACCCCGACCAGGGCGTTCGCGGTCGGCGACTACTCGAGCGAATACTCGAACATGTGGCTGTGGCGCGCGGAAACCGGCCTGTGGGAACCCGATCCGGCGACCCCGATCGACTTTCGCGGCAACCTGCTCGGCGTCGCCTTCGACCCAAACGATCCGGCCCGCGGCTACGCCGTCGGCTCGGGCGTCACGGCGGGCTCCGGGGGCGTGCTGCTGCGCTACGGCAAGACCTGGACGCAGGAAGAAGCCCTGCCGCCGCAGGCTCAGGGTGCGAACTTCGTCTCGGTCGCCTTCGCGGGCTCGGAGGCGATCGTCGCCTATCGCAAGCGCCTTGACGACCCGGCGAAAACGATCGTCGGCGGCCTGATCGTCAACGACGGTGCGGGCTGGAGCGTCGACGAACAGGCGGCAAGCGCGATGGCAAGCGCCTACCCGGGAGCGGTCGCCGGCCTTGCCGACGGCGGCGCCGCGTTCACCGCGGTGGGCGGCTCGGAAGCGCCGCGGGTGTTCGAGCGCGAATCGGCGGCTTCGCCCTGGCTCGCGGCCCCCACGCCGCTGCCCGGTCTCGGCGCCGGGTCGCTCGCGGTGTTTCGCGAAGCGGGCGCGTTGCGAGCGATCGTCTCCGCGGGCGGCGTCGCCAACGAAGGCGAACCGGCCTCTCCGCCCCCCGGCTTCCCGGCGGCCTTCCTGCCGGCGTTCTCGACGGTCGGCGGCGGTCCGCAGAGCGGCGGCGTGCTGCGCCAGACCGCGACGGGCTGGAGCGACGAGGGCCACGAACTGAACCCGGCCGGCGTGCCGGCCGGCAACTACGAGGCTCACGACATCCCCTACCGCCCCGATCCGATCCTGGCGGTGATGGTCGACCCGACGGGCACCTCCGGCTGGGCGGTCGGGGGCAACATCAACAACGTCAACGGCCGCCTGGAGACCGCCGACATCGAGCGCTACCCGGCCGACGGGACGGCGCCGACGGGCGAGCACGAAAGCCCGGTTGCCGCCGAAGTGCCGGCGCACGCTGCCGGCGAAGCCAGGGACGTGACGGTCGCGATCGGCGGCGGCGCTCAATGCGCCGCTCCGTGCGCCGATCGGGCGCGCGCGGGCGTCGGCCCCGATGTGTGGCTGCAGGCCGCGCTCGCGCGCGCTCAGAAGATCGGCGTGCCGGCGTTCTTCTACTCCGGTCCGTACGTGACGCAGGGCACGGTCAACGGCCCGCGCTCGCAGCCGCTCCCGTTCGCCAGGGAGCTGCAGAGCTACGCGGCGATCCTCGGTTCGGCCCCGCTGCCGGTCTATCCGGCGGCCTCGCCGCAGGAGCTGGACGCGCGACCCGAACGCGAAGGCAACGAGTCCCTGCTGTTCAAGGACCTGGTCGAAGCCGGGGCGTCGTGGCGAGAAGGCATCCCCGAACCCGAACGGGCGGCCCGCCAGGCGTGCTCGACCCAGACGGCCTGCGAGGCCGACTATTACGCGCTGGAAGTCCCCTCGGCGTCGGCGCCGCAGCGGGTGCGGGTGATCGTGCTCGACGACGGCCTGGAAGTCGGCCCGGCGCAGCTGGCTTGGCTGGAAGGCGAGCTGCGCGGCGCGGCCGCAGCGGGCGTCCCGGCGATCGCGGTCGGCAACGGCGACCTCGACGCGCAGATCGCGGCCAACCCCGGCGGGACGGCCGCGAAGGTGGCCGCCGCGCTCGTGGCGGGCGGGGCCTCCGCGTACTTCTTCGACGCGCCCGAACAGAACGTCAAGGAGCCCCTGCGCGCCCCCGGAAGTCAGATCTACGAGTTCGGCTCGGGCACGCTCGGCTACGTGAACGCCGACAACGAGATCTACGAAAATTTCCACGGGGCCAGCGGCTTCCTGCTCGCGCAGGTCGAAATGGCCACCTACGCAAAGGGTGTGAACGCTGGCAGCAACCGGGCCACGGTGACGCCGCGCCTGATCCCCAACATCAGCGAACTCGCCCTCGAAGCGCAGGGAGGCACCCTGCTGCGGCGAAGCAGCGCGACGCTGTTCCAGGGCCTGGCCAGGCGCCCGCGCGCCGGGGGCGAGGGCGCCGAACACCGCGAAGAAAGCGAAGTCGACCCGTACGTGCCGATCCCCTCCTACTGCTCCGGCGCGGGCTGCGAAACGACCTACCTGTTCCCCGAATACACCTTCAGCTCATCCGAACCGACGATCGGCGGCTTCGTCAAGCGCAACCTGGCGGTCGCCAAAGACCCGACCGCCGTGCTCGTCAACGGCCGCGGCGAACCCGAACGCGAACCGGTGCGCAGGGAAGGCGAGGCCGAAATCGAAGGATCGAAGTCCGGCCTGTTCTGCGCCTACAACGCCGGAAAGACGACCGTGACGATCTCCGCCGGCGGCCTGTCGGCCTCGCTGCCGGTCACGATCGAGGCGGGCAGCGTGCGCGAGCCGTGCGGGACGGTGAAGCTCGCGCACCTGCCGCCAAGCGCCCAGGAATCGCCGGCGAGCGCCCCGCCGCCGGCCCCCGCGCCCAGCCCGGCGCCCAGCCCGGCGCCGGCCTCGGCGCCGCCCCCACCGATCCCGCTGCCGCCGCCACCGCCTGCGATCCCGCCCTCCGTGCCGCAGCCACGACCGCCGGCGGCCGCGCTGCCTGCGTTCGTGCCGCTCGCGGCTCTGGCGACGCCTGTGCTCGCGTTCATCCCGCCACCGCTGCCGACGCCGGCCCGACCGTCGCCGCCGAGCGGCACCTCCGCGGTGACCTCGCCGATCGAGGTCGCCGAAAGGGAAGACGAGGAGGAGAGCGCGACCGAGTCGGCCTCCGCTCAGGCTGTGGCCTATCGCTCGATCGACCACGAGCCGCCGGTCGCCTACCTGCTCGGGGCGATCGCGCTGGCCGCGTTTGCGGGTGCGTCCGTCAGCCGACCGCGTCGGGGCAGGCGCGGGGCTCGCGTCGCGCCGGCGACGATCTCGACGCTACGCTCTCAACGGCGGTGGCACTCGCGGTTGCGCCGGGGCCGGCTGCGATGACGTCTCAGCCGAAATTTCGTGACGATCTTTACCGTTTAGCAACACCGCCGGTGGTGGGATCGGAGACGCTTCGCACCGTTAACCGCCCGATGACTATTCACCGAGCACACTATCTGTCGCGCGTCTGCCTGCCCGTCCTGCTGTCGGGTCTTTCTCTGCTACTCGTTCTTGCCGTGAACGCTCGCGCCTCCTCACCGTGGGGAGAGAGCGCGCACGTCGCGTTGGCAGCCGCCACCAAAGCCGGCGAAACGGGCATCGACGTGGAACGTCATTCTCCGCTTGCGTTTGCCGGCAACCCCGCCGACGGCGACTTCTACGTGGCCGACGTGGTCGAAGAGGGAGCCAAGCCGAAGTTCCGCCTGCAGCTGTTCGGCCGGGAAGGCACGCACAGGGGCTCGGTCGAGTTCGCCACCCCGGAAACCGCCAAGTCCCAGACCGAAAGCTCCGCGGTCGAACTGCAGCTTGCCGTCGATCCCGCGCGCAACCGCGTCTACGTCCTGGTCGTCTACACCCGTCGAGGTGTGACCGAAGGGGAAGAAAACGAACTGAGCAAAGAAGAAACGCGGCTTGAAAAAGAAGGCAAGAAATGCGAACGCCACATCAGCTGCTTCGAACGCTTCCCGCTGGACTCCGAAGAGCGCGTGGCCGGTGAAATCTACGCCTTTGACTACAACGGCAGCGAACTGCTCCCGGCCAAGCTCAAAGAAGGCGTGGCCGTACCGATCACAACCCAGGGCGGTCTCGCGGCCCAGGGCGAAACCCCAAAGGAAGCGCTGCTCGACCCGCGCGGGATGGCGGTCGAACCCGGCACCGGCAACCTCTTGATCACAGGCCAGGAGGACGAACAGGAAAACCTGAAGGTCGAGAAGGAAGAAGGCTCGCGCCAGTGCCGCGCCGTGGCCCAGTTCGTCTCGGTCAAAGAATCCAAAGGCGAACTGACCGGAAAGCTCGGCACGCGCTACGTCGACGACGAACAGAAGCTCAGGGAACTGACGTGCGAACTCGGCGAAAGCGAATCGGTCCCCTACTCGCCGATCGTCACGGCCGGGGGCAAGGTATTCGCCGAGGAGAGCCACGCCGAAGGCGGAGAAATCTGGGAACTGCCGGAGTCCACCGAAAAAGCCACCGGCGCCAAGATCGAAGTCAAAGGCGAAGAAGTCCCGCAGCTGATCACCAAACCGCGCCTGGCCTACGCACTCGACCCCAAGCAGACGCTGCTCAGCTTCGGCGCCGAAGGCACGTCCGGCCCGCTGATGTCCTTCGTGCCGGAAGCCGGCGGCGCCGGCAGGATCTATCTGATGGCCGAAATCGCCGGGCAGAAGGGCGAACTCGCGAACGCCGGTGTCCTCGCGCTCGACTACAGCGAAGCCGGGGCGCAGCCTGAAATCAGCGAGCTGGGCTGGACCGGCGGCGGTTACGAAGAGAGCGGCAAACGCGAAGGCTGCGTGATCCCGCGCGCCAGCGAACAGGCGGTTCTGATCGACGGCTTCAAGGAAACCGGCGGTTCGGGCAAGGAAGGCGTCGTCGCCTTCGACGTCTACGAACACGAAAGCGCGCCGCACGCCGACGCGATCGAATTCGCCCCCGGGGGCGCCGCCGGCGAATGCCCGCACTCGACGCTCACGGCGACTGTGCTACACGCCAAAGGGGTCGAAGTAAAGCAGGCGCTGCCCCACGAAAAAGTGACCTTCTCCTCGATCGAGGAAGTCGCGGATGTCGAGTCGGTGGAATGGAAGTTCGAAAATCTGAGCACCAAGAAAAGCGAAGCTCCCGAAGCCGGCCAGGTCGAATACAGTCCGACCGGAGTCGAAGTCAAGGTCGAACACTCCTTCGCCGAAGAAGGCGAATACGAAGTGACCGAGATCGTGCAGCCGGACAACCTCGCCTCGGCCCCGCAGGTGCAGAAACTGATCGTCTCGGTCGGTCTCGTGGCACCGCGGTTCACGATCGAAGGCCGGAGCGAAATCGAAAACGGCCAGAGCGACGCGTTCGCGGCGAAAATAGTCGACGGCAACGAACACCCGACCCCGTTTCACTACGTCTGGAAGTTCGGTGACGGCAGCGAAGAAGCGGGCACGACCGAATCGCTGGAACTGACGGCCGAACACGCGTATCGCACACCCTGCCCGGGCTGTGAAGTGACCCTCGAAGTCACCGACAAGAACGGCAAGGTCGGAAAGAGCAGCTTCGTCGTCGCCGTCGCCAGGAGCAAAGCGGAAGTCCAGCTCGAAGAAGAACAGCTCCGGGCGGCCAAAGCGGCCGAACTTGCTCGGGTCAAAGGCGAAGAAGAAGCCAAGCGCAAAGCCGAAGAAACGGCCAAGCGCCAGGCCGAAGAAGTCGCCAAACGGCACGCCGAAGAAGAAGCCAAACGCAACCCGGAAGCCAAACTGGCAGCCGCGACCGTGCCGGTCCTGGCAAGCGGCGCTCTGACGCTGAAGGTGACCTGCCCGAGCGGCGAGAGCAGCTGCAGCGGCTCGGTGACCCTGCGCACGCTCGGCGCGGTGAGCACCGGAGCGCACAAGAAAAGGGCTGTGCTGACGCTGGCAAGCGGCTCGTTCGACGTGGTTGGCGGCCAGGTCAAGGCTGTGTCGCTGAAACTTTCCTCGGCGGCGCGCGCGCTGCTCGCGCACTCGCATACCCTGAAGGCGCGGGTCACCCTGATCTCACGCGACCCAGCCGGCGTGCAGCGCACCACGGTAGTGGTGATCACACTGCGCGCATCCAAGGCGCACACGCACAAACACTAGGCTACAAGGCTCACACGCCGACCCGAGGTCGGCTGGACGGCGTCGGTAACGGCGCCGGCGCGTCCACAATTGTGAGCGCCTATCGAAATTTTCACAGCAAGCTATTGTTGTGAACCAGTGTGATTAACTGGTAAACCCCGCATTGGGTAACCAGGATCGTAACCCATCAGATGCAGGGCGATGCGAAGGTATGAGCGTGGGAAAGCACTCCCGCCTGTGCGGCAATCGCCGTACTTCGCTATTAACCAACAGGAGGTAGTCACGTAATGACGTTTCTCTCCGGGCGCCGCCTCATCACGGCGTGCGTAGTCACGGCCGCCGCTGCGGTCGCCGTGGTCGCGCCGGGTACGGCGAGCGCATCCCCCGACCTGCTTCAGCAGTGCGCGGGCGCAGCAATCAAGGGTCACGGCTCGACGTTCCAGGCTCCGATCCTCGTGAAGTGGGCAGAAGAGTTCAACACGAGCAAAAACCTGTTTGCGTGCGCCGGGCTCGAAGGGCAGGGCTCGAAAGGTATTCCAAAGGTCGAATACCTGCACACCGGCGCCGATGCCGGCAGCGGCGCGTGTCTGCACGGGTGGGGCGCGGAATCGACCGGCGCGACCGATTACGGCGAATTCGGCTTCTGCGGCACCGACGAAGCTCCAAACCCGACGCAGAAGACCGAAATCGAAAAACACGCGACGGGCGGGGAAACAGACTCGCTCGAGACAATTCCGGTCATGCAGGGCGCGGTGGCGATCGTCGTCCACCTGCCTGTGGGCTGTCTGGCGTCAAGTGAAATTGAAAAGAGCGGTAAAATCTTCCTGCTGGGCCGCTTGGTCCTCGACGACTCGTCGATCGACAAGGTCTACCGGGGTGAAATCGCCAACTGGAAGCAGCTGCTCGAAAATCAAGAAAAAGAAGGCGGAGCGGGCAAAGACAAGCTCGTCTGCAAAACCGAAGCCGAAGAGGAAAAGATGATCACGCCTGTCGTGCGTCTGGACCACTCCGGCACGACACACATCTTCAAGGCGTTCCTGGAGCAGGTCGACAGCACGCCGGTGATGATGGAAGAATACCCCGAAACCCTGACCCCCGCGGGTCGCGGCAAATCGGGCTGCACGAAATCCTTTGGCGAAGAAAGCCTTCCCTGGAAGGAAGTCGCCGAAGGCTGCCAGAACCAGCGTTGGCCGAAGGCCGCCAAAGTCGAATTCGGGACCGAAAAAGGCAACCCGGGCGTGATCAAGGCGGTCAACAACATCGAAAGCAGCATTGGCTACGCCGATCTGGCTGTCGCTCGCGAAGAAGCGTTCTTCTCGGGCCGTGGCTACGCAGAAAAAAAAGTGACAATCAAAGCGGGCGAAAACAAAAAAGGTAGCGCCACCAAAGTCGGCGAACAGAACGTCGAGTTCTGGGCCGAGGTGCAGGACAGCGCCACCCCGAAGATCACCGGGTTCGCGGATCCGTCGACCGACGGCGACGCAGAAAAAATCGCGAGCTCGAACTGCAAAAACACGGTGTTCTCCAACGAAGCGGGCAAAAAATTCCCGCCGGCGAGCACCCGTGAACCGTGGAACCAGGCCAAGGCGGAACTCGTGCAGACGGGCTACGCGATCTGCGGTCTGACCTACGATCTGGCGCTGCGCCAGTACAAGTTCTACCCTGGTACCACCAAGGAAGAGGCGACCACGGTGGAGAACTTCCTCCGCTGGGCCACCAATACCAAAGCCGAAGGTGGCGAGTCGCTGAAAAACACCGATTACGAAAAGCTCCCGAGCACTATCGTCAAAGAGGATGAAAAAGGTCTCGAGGAAATCGGGTTCGAAACGGCGTAGTTTGGCCGTTGCAAACGCGAAACGGCGTTTCGCGCGCAGATGACCCGAGCAGCCGGGCCGCCACGAGGCGGCCCGGCTGTCGTTCTAAAGCGTGACATTTTCGGGGTTTGCTCGGGTGGTTGAGCCTGAGCGTTGGTCACCGAATCTCAACGTTTGTTCGAGGCGCCGGTGACATTGTCCCGGCCATGACGGACGAGCGCCCATGTTGTGACACGGATGTGAGAGCAGCCGGCAAAGCGGCG